>Ga0074195_1000088_pt1 | contig 224079 bp, 196 predicted proteins | sample EPASupsiteHSE623_FD_64525 | JGI IMG/M metagenome (GOLD analysis project Ga0074195, IMG submission 64525) | Bioremediated contaminated groundwater from EPA Superfund site, New Mexico - Sample HSE6-23 | ecosystem: Environmental > Aquatic > Deep subsurface > Groundwater > Contaminated ... | reverse complement strand
CTGGTCTACGATCTCTGGAGCCGGAGACTCCACGAGCACATAGCCTTTCAGCACATCTGGTACCAGCAGTGCCCTTATATCATACTTTTCCTTGCGTGCAATCTGGGCGATCATGTTGGCCACTGATCGTTCCTGATTGGCAGTGGTCTTCACAACATATATGCTGGTCTCGGACATTCCGCCTTCTTAGACGAAGCTCGGGGTATAAATAGGTTTGTAATAGCATGGAAATCTCTTTATACTATAAACGGAGGAGTTTGCATTTGGGTGAGTATTTGAGTGGTAGAACTGATCAATTGCGAGACCTCGTTCTAAAGATTGGCGCCAGCACAAAGGTCGTGGAAAAGCAAGCCACTCGTCACGGCAGTCTCCGAGGGAGCGGAGAGATTGAACGTGCTTTATTGGCAGTTGTCAAAGAGATGATCAAGCAGTACAGCATCCAGACGAAGCTCTCTGCAGAGCAGCTCTCGTCCGTTGTGAGGCTATTTTACAAAAACTTAAGCGACACTGAGATTGCAGAGCAATTGGGCGACCGAGCCCTCAACAAAACCGTCAGCAGGGCACGAATCAAGCTGCATCTGTTCCGCGAGACGGATCTGAAGCCGCCCTTCGATAAGGATGAATTCGTACGCCTGACGAATGCAGGCAAATCCGTAAAAGAAATGGCGGAGTCTTTACGCGTGGCCCCGTCCACCATATCCGAGTACCGGAACATCTTCGACAGCCAGAAGGCATCGGAGAGAGACGGCTACACAAAGCGCTTCCAGGAGATACTCTCCGATCAGGATGTATCCGAGCGCATGGTTACCGCCCACACCGAAGACGGCCTGCAGGACACCATTGACACAGATTACGAGGCTGCGGAGGCATAAGGCCTCTGCAATTTAACTCAAATGATGCGGAAGGACGAATATCGCTGACCACAGGTCAACGAATCATTCCTCTCAGGGTTTGAATCCGTTCGGCTGAAAGCACTTCGGATGACTGTTTGCTCGATGCACAAGTTCCTGGAATTGACCGGGACTGCATCTGAGGAGCCGGGTCCACGTAGTGATATACGTGCAACGATGCTGGGGAGGGAACACCGGTGACATCTGAACCTCTGTATCATGCGACCAGCATTGCGCATCCCGCTAACTCTTGAGTATATGAGCATCGCGAATCTGATGTAAGTTTGGGCCAATGAAACGGAAACTGAAAGTCCGCAGAACGCGCCCCGATGCCAGAGTGCTATGGCCGTAAAAACGAAGAAGAAGAGGGCCCCGCCCTTCAGGGTGCGGAGGAGTTCATGCCAGCATTCCACCTCCAAGTATTGTAATCAGGAAGGCGGTGGCAAGCATCCATTCCCCCTCAACGCAAAAATCCAACGCAAGAGGATTTCTTCTCTCTTTAAAGTAGAGAATGTAGGCGTAGCCGTAGACGATAAGTGCCATCAACAAGAGTCTGATAGCGCCCTCTACAAAAATCAACCCGCATAACAAGCTGCTGTTCAGCGCCAAAAGCACAATAACCGTCTTTTCGGAACCTAATAAGACCGGTATGGTCCTCACTCCGTTCTCTCGATCCCCCTTTACGTCCCTGACATCGTAGAGAACCGTATCTATGAATGTTTTTATGAACATGAAATAGACCACCATGAATACAAGCCATGAATCCGGATTGGATAGATGCAAGGCAGGAATGAGAATCGTTACCAAAGCCCATGAGATGGCAACAACTACGTTCTTCATGACCGGAATATCCTTCAATCTGGGCAGGCCCGGAATCAACCTCGTCCCATAGATTGCATTTGCTCCCACAGGGACTAATATGATGAGCAAAGATAGCGGTTTATCCAAGAATGCAAGGGCCATAGAGAATAAAAATGCAGCTACGGCGCAAGTCATGACCAGAGTTTTTTTTCCTTTGAGAAACCTCATTCTATCAGGCATGTTTGTGACATCCTTATCCAGATCTGCGATTTTATCGAGTGTATACACACTGAAGGATATCAAGAATACTGCAAAGCAGACCTGGATGTTGGGATGAATTCCTAAAAGAACGTAACCGATGTACGTCTTGAAGAAGCCTGTGCCGCCTATGAAGAGAGAGCTGACCGAAAGAAATGCAAAAATTTTCTTAACAAAATCAAATGCACATCTCGTGCTCAGCTCAAAATGTGTCCAATATTTATCAACGTCTCTTAATTCGCATCCATTCATGTACTATGCCTCCAAGCCAGATATGTTTGTTGGATGAATTTAATAATGTCGGATTACATAGCATTAATAATATAAAATATATTGAGAGAGAGATACATCCGCAAAAAATGTGATAATATATTAATATTTAAAGGTAAATTATCATTTCCCTACCGAATCTCTGCCAAATAAGGCGGAAATTTTATAAATTATTTTTGTAAAACTGATCTCAAGAATCGAAGAGCTGCAAATTTGATAGGCCATATATTATTATTAAAGAAGCGACATAGAAAATAAAAGATATATATTAAATCAATGCGATTAAATAGTTATCACTTATTATTTTGAATCATTTGCATTCACACAATCATTTGAACTAATTGGACATTATCCATAATATATCAAAAAACTTAGAAACTTTTAAAGACTTATTAATAAATATATTAAAAACGATACTGCACCATCGCACGGTTTTTTGCGATCTGACTAAATCGCATCCACTTGTTCCGACATGCTCAGGTAATACGCGAATAGTTCCATCCCCCATTTCCGTGCCTCGAGCCCTTTACAGTTGAGGTCGCTGGATATGTCGTATCGCCCGTCGAGCCTGAATAGCCCAAAGGATAGTATGTTATCAGTGACCGTAAAAGCCACTTTAATGTCATTGTCAATACGGTAAAGCTTGAAATTTCCACAATTCAGCAGATACTGGAGCACGTCGTCATGCTCGCGGACGATATTTTCAAAAATTGTATTTGTCAGCACCAGAGAAACCTTGGCTCCATTTCCAACCGCAATCGATATGGCCTCGGCATAGCCAGGAACAATTATCGGAGAAACACCATAGATCTCTTTCGAATTTTTTAGCTCAGAGATAAAATATTCCTGTGTTTTGAGTATTTCCGCACGATCCCCCTCAAGTACCTCTCCCATTCCTAGCATCCCGATCTTCTTCTGAAGCTCCAGAGGTATTCCACTCATGTCGTGGCCCAACCAGAAATCCCGATAATTGTTCAATGTTATTATGGTATTTACCAGTTCATCCAGCATTAATGCCTGCATCCGGCCTACGTTGGTGAGTGAGTAACCCCGCGCCGTCTTGTTGACCAGGTTATTCTCCATCAAATCCCTAATTGAATGAAGAATTGTCGATGTCCTGATTGCTATGATCTTTTCAAGCTCACTTGCCGTCATCTCCTTCTCCATAAGAGCAAACATCACTTTTGTTCTTATTGAAGATCTGGTAAATGATTTAAGATCCGATTCGGCCAGATCATACCTGTCGCTCGCAGATGATCCCATAACGAAATAATAAAACCGTCCTTGGACTATAAAAAGCTAATCTTTTCAGCTTTATTATTCAAACAGTTCACTCCTCTTTTGCTTATATAGATGTGTCTCGTCAGGCTCCGATGGACCCGGTCCGAGTGCCTCTGAATTATCTGGAAGCCTGCATTTATCAGGAGGGCGTCTATGGGCCTATCTGCCAAAATAATCATGCTCCGTCCCGGTTTTATAACTCGATAAAGCTCGCCCAGGCTCTCCGCCAAAAGAACCTCTTTGGATTCCGCCTCGATCTTGGCCGATCTTCCATAGGGCGTGTCCAGGACCGCCCCGTCGATGGAAGAGTCTCGGAAAGGCAGGCGTTTGGCATCACCGAGGATAAGGTTGCACTCAAGGCCGGATAGATTGCAGGAGGCCCCTTTTACCAGCCTGCTCTGCACCTCTATCCCCACTCCTTCGATGCCGATCAGGCAGGCCTCAATCAGAATTCCGCAGGTTCCGGCAAAGGGGTCGAGCAGCCGCTCACCGGCACGCACCTGGGAGATATTAACCAGCGCTCGGGCCATGCGGGGCATGAGCACTCCCGGGTGAAAGAAAGGCTTGAGGTGAGGTCTGCGCTCCTCAAAGGAGCTGCGGTCAGTCTTGGCAGCTTCTAGGCCGAGGATGATCTTTCCATCCGTGATGATGGCCCTCAGCACCATCTCGGGGTTCTTCAGGTCGGCTCTGTATCCCCGGCGAAAGAGGCCCCGTCCCACCTCACGCTCCACCTCATCGGCTTTGGGCAGGCTGTCTTTGATGCGCCTGGCCCGGACCTTGTACTTCTTTTGGGGCAAAGGCATGCTGCTTGCCGCCCCGGCCAGCGCATCGGGAGTGGCATCGCAGACAGCCAGGACCTCGATTATGCGGTGGGTCATGGCCAAACGCTTGCCCAATACATCGACATTGAGGTCTTCGGCTTCGATTATGAGGCATTGATCATAAAAGGCGAGCTCCCGGAAGCTCGACGAGTAAATCTCCGCCAGTGCCAGGACCTCGCTCCTTGGCAGAGTCTCATGCTCCCCGGAGAGCTCAAAGGCGTATGTCTTCATCTGCAAGTCTTGATCAGCATCTCTTCATTCGCACCTTTTCATTCGCCGATCCCGGATTAAGATACCCTAATGGAAAGCACGATTCCTTCAGGCCAGGTAGCCGTTCACATCCCGGTAGTTGAATTTCTTGGAAGCCATGACGTTCTCCAGGAAATTGAAGAGCGTGCGGCGCACGTCATCAGAGAGCAGGGGGTACCAGGTGGGGCTGGCGACAACGGTTGCCCGGAAGGCGAAGAACGGAGCAATGACCTCCAGGAGTTCTTCGTCGCCGGACTTTTCCAGGTAGTTCTCAAAGAACAGCTCAAAGAGGTCTTTGAGGTCGCCCGTCAGGCGCAGGCTCTTCTGCACGGAGTAGAAGATGTAGTTCATGGCCATGGCGGTGATGTCGTCTGCCGCTTCGCCCCACTCGCCGCGGCTGCGGTCCAGGACGGTGAAGTCGGTGCCCTCCCGGAACATGATATTCCAGGGATGGAAGTCTCCGTGCACCTGGCAGAGCCGTCCCGTCCTGCTCTTCAGCATCCAGCGCCAGTCCACACAGACCTTCTCGATCTCCTTCAGCTCATCGGGATCGAGGAAGCCGGGATTCTCCGGGTAGTCGTCCAGGATGCCGAATATGCACTCTCCGTCTCCCACCGTCTCCCTGATCTTGCGCAGGTAAAGCGGCGGGCAGTCGTATTTGACCTTGTGGATCTCTGCCAGGTAGTCGGAGAGGGCTTTTACCCGGTCGTAGTCAAGGTCGGTGGCCCCGTTCTCCTTGACCCTCTCCAGGTCGAAGAAATACTCCTTTCCCTCGATTTTGGGCATGAGCAAGAAGAATTCGCGGGCGTCACCGGCCGAGACCATCCTTCCATTTGCTCCGAAGTAGCCCGCGTCCAGGGATGCGACGTGCTTGGGGAGCTTGGCAAAGGTCGAATTTTGCCAGAGCAGGATCCTGGCCCGGTCGGAAAAGTGGTCGTGGCCGAAGCCATGCTGCACCCGCATGGTAGAGATAACGGCCGACCCGGGCTTATCATCGATCTTATACTCCACCAGCAGCGGCGATCCGTAGCCGAAGCCCTTGACGTCCTCCGTGGTGGGAATGGTCTCGCCCATCTTGCGCGTGCTCACCAGCTCCAGCTTCTCTCCGTAGAGGCTCTTTAAGTAAGCCTCAAGATTCGCTCTCTGCAGATCCATAGGCCCGTCACCTCTGCTTTATGTTCCCATCTGCCAGCTGTGCAGGTACTTATCCTGCTCCGGCGTGAGCTTCTCGATTTTCAGGCCCATGGAAGCCAGCTTCAGCTCAGCTACGCGGCGGTCGATCTCCACCGGCACGGCATAAACCATTTTATCCAGACTCTTGCCGTGCTCCACTATGTAGCGCACAGCGAGCGCCTGGTTGGCGAAGGACATATCCATGACCTCCGGGGGATGGCCGAAGGCTGCAGCCAGGTTGATCAATCGGCCCTCGGCCAGCAGGTAGAGCCTGCGACCGTCCCTGAGCTTGTACTCGGTGACGTTGTTTTGCACCTCATTCTTCTCCACCGCCAGCTTCCCCAGGGCGGGGATGTCAATCTCCACATTGAAGTGGCCGCTGTTGGCGAGGATGGCCTGGTCCTTCATCAGCTCGAAATGCTCTGCTCTTATCACGTTGATGTCGCCGGTGAGCGTTACGAAGAGGTCTCCCAGGGGCGCAGCCTCCAGCATGGGCATGACCCGATAGCCGTCCATGGCCGCTTCCAGAGCCTTCCTGGGCTCGATCTCCACCACTATGACGTTCGCGCCGAGGCCCTTGGCGCGCATGGCAAAGCCTCTGCCGCACCAGCCGTAGCCGCCCACGACCACGTTCTTGCCGGCAAAGAGGAAGTTGGTGGCGTTCATGATGCCGTGCAGAGTGGACTGGCCGGTTCCGTAGCGGTTGTCGAACATCATCTTGGTTTCGGCATCGTTCACGGCGATGACGGGATAGAGGAGCGCGCCGTCCGCGGCCATGGCCCGCAGCCGCACGACGCCGGTGGTGGTCTCCTCGCAGCCGCCGAACATCTGCGCTGCCAGTTCCGGATGCTCCTTATGAATGATGGCGATGGTGTCGGCTCCGTCGTCCAGGCTCACATTGGGCTTGAGCTCCAGGGCCTTCTTGATGCAGTCGTAGTACTCCTTGTCATTCTCGCCCCGGAAAGCGTAAACGTGAAGGCCGCGAGCAGCCAGTGCCGCCGCGACCTCGTCCTGCGTGGACAGCGGATTTGAGCCCGTGACAGCTACTTCTGCACCGCCTGCCACCAGAGTAGTGATCAGGTTGGCCGTCTCCACGGTGACGTGCAGGCAGGCCACGATCCTTGCGCCCTTGAGGGGCTTTTCCTTCTCGAACTCCTGCTTGATGCTCTCCAGGACGGGCATGTGCCTTCTCGCCCATTCGATGCGCTTCTCGCCTTCCTTGGCAAGAGCCATATCCTTGACAACGCTTGGCTGCAAAACTATCACCTTGAATTTTATTTGAGTAGAACTGTGGATTGAGACCATTTGCAGATACTTAAACCCAACCCAGGATTTCCCGGCGCATGGCCTTTAGGCCTGGCAATTCCTCATTTATCAAATTCTCTTCAAATCTCCATCTCAGCCCTTTTGCAGGAGAGCAGCCCGGCTGAAGAAAATCCGGGGCCGGGAGATCTGCGTCAGTCCTGTCGACTCTGCTATCTTTACGGTCTCTTCGAATGAGGATTCTGTTACGTGAAGCTTCGGCTCGACAATCAGAAATCTCCCCCGGGGCTTGAGAGCCGAGGCGACCTCTCTCAGGAAGCCAACTCTGCCCGGAACCTCATGGACCATGTAGAAGGCCAGGGCAAAATCCACCTTCTCGGAGATGCCGATCCTTTTCGGTTCGGCCCTATGCTGGGTGATGCGAGACGCCAGCCCCGCTTGCTCGCTCTTTTGTTGCAAAATCTGCAGCATCTCTTCCTGGATGTCCACAGAGATCACCCTTCCTCCTTCGCCCACCATTCTTGCCATGGCCAGGGAGAACATGCCCGGACCGCATCCCAGATCCAGGACAGTCTGGCCCTTTTCGATGTATTCTCCGACGATCTTGTCCGGATTGTGGATGGCTCTTCGAACCCAATTGTCAAGGAATCGCGCACACTGGCAGGGGCATACTCTTTCATGCTCGTTTGTCACAAATAATCTCCTTACGGATTGTTCCATTCTGGCTTGCAGAGCATGATAGACAAGCTTATGCATGATTCAACAGCTTCGCCGCAAATATTCGTAGACTCGTCAACTATTAGTATTAGTTGACACCTCAACTATATTTGTGAGAGACACGAACGCGCCCTTTGGGAAGTATATCTCGCGCATGTACTGGCTCCTGCATGCCAGGCTGAATGAAATGATCGGACCGTACGCTATTCGCATAACACAGTACTCCCTCCTGAGGTATCTCTACCAGCATGACGGGACAAACCAGGAGCGCATAGCAGCTGACCTGAAGATCGACAAGGCGCTCTGCTCCAGAGAGGTGAGGAAACTGGAGGAGACGGGTTTTGTCGTACGGCAGAGAGACGAAAGCGATAACCGCAAATTCCTTGTGAGCCTGACCGAGAAGGCATGGTTGCTTGAGGGGGAACTTGTCATCATCGGCGACCATCTTAACGATGTTGTCCTCGCAGGATTCTCGCCGGAGGAGAGAGAGATCGCCTACCGGATTGCTGAACGTGTCATCACAAACCTCGATCGAATGGAAGTGATGGAAGAATGAAAATGACAAGCGCAATTGCTCGGGCAGCCGGGCTGGAGACCCAGCCCGTCGCGCTCATATGGAGCGACACAAAACCGGATGGTGCACTTGAACTCAAGAAAGATGCGTGGGGCTGCGTCATGTGGCTGTACGCCAGAGTCGCCCGCGATGGTAGAACGGCCGCGTTCAGCAGAGAAACCTTTGGATGCGCGGGAGGAGCGACAGGCCTTGGCTTCTCCAGGCCGATCGATCAGCACATAGCCCGGACAGAGGAGAACTTCTGCTGCTTCCTATCAAACGGAATCGAGGGAGCGAAAGACAGGACAAAATATGCGCTTCTCGCGGAGAGCGCCGGGAACCCGAACCAGAAGAAGGCGCTGCTGGAAGGCGAGCGCATCATGAAGAGCCCTGAGGTTGCCAGGAAGTTCCTGGAGTGCCTGCCGGTGTACGACGTGCCGGCGAAGTATGTGGTCATGAAACCACTGTCACTTGTGCAGGAAAATGAGGCCGTACAGACGGTCACGTTCCTTGCCAACGCTGATCAGATCTCGGCGCTCTCCATCCTCGCCAACTACCATGCAGGAACGATAACCGATCGCGTCGTTGTTGCTGCCGGCGCGGCAGGATGCCAGGCCCTGGGAGTGTGCACCTACAGAGAATCCGATAGGGCAGACCCGCGCGCGGTTATCGGTCTTACCGATATCATGGCCCGGAGGATGACGAGGAAGCTGCTGGGAAAGGATAAGCTCACGTTCTCGGTTCCCTTCCGGCTCTACTGCGAGATGGAGAAGAACGTTCCGGGAAGCTTCTTTGAATCGGAAGGATGGAAAGAGCTGAGGGATACCGGATAGCGAATAACGAATAGGCGGCAAAGTGGCAGCGGTTCAGAGGCTTGCCGCAGAGTGCCAAAGATGATCGAAAATACGAATATCATTATTTACTCATAGGACCAAGATCATAGCCGCATGAGCCTCAAGGTCACTCTCTTAGGAACGGGCGTCGGCATCCCTCAGCCGGGGCGATCCCAGGCGGCTATCCTGATCGAGAACGACAGACCCCTGCTCTTCGACTGCGGCGCGGGAACCCTCCTGCGCCTGGACCAGGCCGGAGTGAGCCTGGAGGCGCTGGACACGGTGGTATTGACGCACCTGCACCTTGACCATGTCTCAGATCTGCTGGCCCTGGCCAATGCCCGCTACCTCTCCGAGCTTCCCGGCCTGGAGGTCTATGGACCGGAGGGAACGGAGGTCTACTTCAAGATCATGCAGAGCGCCTATCCGAACCTGGGAAGGATGCAGTTCACGGTGCACGAGCTGGTTCCCATGGATTCTTTCTCCGTCAAGGGCTTCGACATCTTCGCCGAAGAGGCACGCCACAGCGTCACCGCTCTCGCCTACCGCATCGAGGCGGAGGATAAGGTCATAGTCTACTCGGGAGATACCGAGCCCAGTTCCCGCGTGGCTGCGCTGGCGGAGGGCGCGGACCTGCTCGTGCACGAGTGCTCCTTCCCGGAGCCCTTCGATGTCACCAACCACTCCACGCCCCGAAGGCTGGGCGAAGTGCTGCGTGATTGCGGGGCAAAGAAAGTGGTGCTCACGCACCTGTACCCGCAGGCGCAGGGGTGCGAGGACGAGATGGCCGGGGTTGTGGGAGGGATTTCCGGCGTGCCGACGGAGACGGGATGGGATATGATGACATTGACGGTTTAAGCGAAAAATTTCGAGCACCTTTCTATTTTGGTTGGATCGTTATAAGGATTGGTCATGCAGACCCCGAGCTTTATCCTACTATTACCACAGATCCTTCAAGGTTCCGGAAGCGCCATGGGACCCTGCCTTGAATTAATCGTTTATGTTTACGTTTTGTGCTATAATTCCCGTCTTGTGCCATACTTCCTTAAATCCAAAGGGATCATGTATCGATAGCGCAATTACTGATTGGGTATTCATAGCTAAGTAGGAGGAAGGGCATGAAGAGAAGCCGTGAAGAGATCTTTGCAAAAATCCTTAATGTCTGCAAAAACGGAGCCAACAAGACCCGAGTAGTTTATCAGGCAAACCTCAACTTCAGGACGGTAAATCCCTACTTGGAAACATTGATCGGAGGCAATCTAATAGAAGTCTACCAGGGCAAAAGTGTACTGTATAAGACCACAGAGAAAGGCACAAATCTACTGGAAGCTTTTAGTCAGGTTAATAAGCAGCTAAGTTGAAGACAGCTATGGATTTTTGCATAGTCCTCGGGCGATAAAACCGATAAGTCGCGGGACGACTTGACATAAGCGATCTGGCCGCGGAGTTCTGCTTCAGCTCCCGGTCATAGATCTGCTGATCGTTTTCTTCTGAGAACCCACTCTGGCCGGACCGTCCGGGTCGACCTGCAATTATCCGAAATGCAACAATCCTCACGAACAGCGCCTACAATTAATGGAACCCATTTATATATAATGTTTCTCAAGATAATATTAGGCATGTCAGGACACCTCGGACTATAGAGCCCGATACACAAAGAAGGGCTCTTGATAGTCCGATCAAACGCAATTCCTATTTAGGATTGACCTCCACAGGCTTGCTCTTCGCATCGCTTTCCGGCCTTAAGACGGATAGGGCGATAGATCCGACCAGGATGAAGGTGATCACGCCCAGAGCAATGGCAGCCGGAATCTCGACCAGCCCGGAGAGCAGCATTTTAGCTCCCACGAAGATCAGTATGACCGTGACCCCCTGATTCAGGTAGCGGAACATGACCATGCATCCGGCCAGGGCGAAGTAAAGGGCGCGCAGTCCCAGTATGGAGAATATGTTGGACGTATAAACTATGAAGGGGTTGAGGGTTATTCCGAGTATCGCAGGAACGGAGTCGAAGGCGAAGAGGACATCCGATGTCTCGATGATGAGCAGCACCACGAAGAGTGGCGTAAAATAGCGTTTACCATTCTTAACAAGCGTGAAGTTTCCGTCACCGTATTCATCCGTGGTGGGGAGGAATCTCTTGCAGAGCCTCAGCACAGGATTTCGTCCCATATCCGTCGGCTCTTCATCCTTTCGCAGAGCAAGTTTCAGGCCGCTCACGAGCAGAAATGCGCCGAAGAGGTAGACGATCCAATGGAACTTGTCGATCAGTTCGATGCCTGCTATTACGAATATGCCTCGCATGACCAGAGCTGCCAGGATGCCCCAGAAGAGGACCTTGTACTGATGAATGCTCGGCACCTTGAAGTAAGTGAAGATGAGCAGAAACACAAACAGGTTGTCGAAGCTGAGCGTTCTTTCCACCAGGTAGCCTGCAGCAAATTCAATCGCCGGCTCAGTCCCCATCCAGAAGTAGACAAGCAGGTTAAAAGCGAATGCCACCGCCAGCCAGATGCCGCTCCACATCAGCGCCTCTTTGATGCCGACCTCGTGAGATTTGCGATGAAAGACGCCCAGGTCCAGGGCGAAGAGGATCACGATAGCGGCTCCAAAAATGACCCACAGCAGTGACTCGTGGCTAATCAAATCTATTTTCCTCCACAGGCATCTCTCAGTGGGATTTTATTGAATTTTTGTTGAAGGGATCTCATGGATTTTCTCTATCTTGCTTTCAGTTTCTGTTGATTGCGATTCGGATGATTTCGAATATCCTCTTTAGCATGTCTCCAGACTTTGCTCCATTTCCATTTTGGTATCCATCCCGTAATCCCGCTAAAGAGCAATCCCAGCCATTGCACTCCTTGCTACAAGAAGCTTTCTCTACAAATGCCGTGCCTTTTATTGGAACATGTCGGCAAATGCAGACGAAGCGACGGCAGAGAGCAGGAAAGAGAAGCCGATGAGCAGGAAAACGGCTCCCGCGACCCTGGTTATAATTCTGCGATCGATCTTGCCGGCCAGGAACTTGCCGAGGTATACAGCCATGACGGAAAGGATCAGGAGAGCGACCATCACTCCCGCGAAGACCATCAGGGGATTGTACTCTGTGGCAAAGAGAGCGGAGGCGATCTGGGTCTTGTCACCCCACTCAGACAGGAAGATCATGGAAAAGCCGGAGAGGAAGGCATTTTTGGGCGAGAGGTTGCTCTCTTCATCCTTCTCTTTGTCGCCCTTCAAGATCATCAGCCCAAAGAGAACGAATACCGCTCCGGAGAGCAGCTTCACCAGATGAACGGGAATGACGTTTGTGACCCAGGAGCCCACCAGAATGGCAAATCCGTCCGCCAGAAGAAAGGCGAGCATGACGCCGGCCAGCAGCTGGACGTACTCCCGGGTCCGGGATGAGAGGAGCAATATGGAGAGCTGGGTCTTGTCGCCCATCTCTGCCAGGCCCACGGCGACCAGCGGGATCAGGATCTCATTCAGCGTCTCAGTCACAACAAATGTCCTCCCTTGCTAGGGGTACGCTAGTTGCTGATGGAAGTATTAATAATTGCCGTAGTGACGAATCATGAAGACTCGATGAAGTAACGGCATGATGGATTAACGACGCGATGAACAAGATATGTTGCCGGGCAATAATATGAGAAATTTTTTATCTTTATACTGCATCCACAAGCTTTATTTCTTTTGCAATCATTTGTTATAGATAGATTTTGGAGGAAGCTAATGTTTGAAAAGATTCTAGTTGCAACAGACTTCTCGAATCATGCGGGAAAGATTCTGGAATGCGTCGGCGAGATTCCCGGAGCAAAAGAGGTAGTTCTTCTGCACGTCCTTACCAAAGATCCACTGGCCAGGACGTGGTCTCCCGGAGACGAGCGCAAAGAGGCGATGAAGAAGCTAGAATCAGATAAAAAGGTTCTCGAAGAGGCGGGATTGAAGGTTAAGCCGATAGTGGAATACGTGGAAGAGATCAAGGAATACGAGATAATCGAGCAGATTGCCGATAGAGAAAAAGTCGCTCTCGTGGTCATGGGCGCTCGGGGCAGGGGACTGTGGGAAGGCCTGCTCCTGGGAAGCGTCTCCACCGGCTACCTCAGACATGGAAGCAAGGACCAGCTGATCATGCGCTATAAGACCGTCGGCAGCGCGGATAAAGCAGAACTGGCGAAGTACTGTTCGTTTATCTTTGAGAGAGTGCTCTGTCCCACGGACTTCTCCGAAGCGGGAAATGCAGCAATTGAGAGAATTAAGGCTCAAAAATTAGCAAAGAATCTGATACTGCTCAATGTTGTTGCCAAGGTCGAGAGCCAGGCGGAGCTGGAAGCGGAACTCAAGAGCTCCCAGGAGAAGCTTGAGGCGATGAAGGCGGATCTCACATCTGCAGGAATAGCCACAAAAACGGTGTCTCTCTTCGCTGCAGCTGGCGAGCAGAGAACTTACGGCACGGGAGGCATGGCCAGTGTTAAGACGACGCCTTTTGCCTCCATCGGAGGAGTCGTGGAAAAGATCCTGTCCGTGGCCGAGGGTGAGGACGTTTCTCTCATAGCATTGGGCTCTCATGGCAAGGGATGGCTGGATCAGGCCACCATTGGCAGCGTCGTATCAGACGTGGCCAGGATGGGAGCAAGGCCGGTGCTGGTGATCAGGTCGCAAAAGAAGTAATGAACAATTCCTCGGGATTCGCGCCTTCGCGTGAAAAGGTATCTCACGCGAAGCCGCGAAGGGCGCGAAGACAGGCAATAAACGACTGATGCAAGCGCTTTCTTCTCGTTTTATTTGCAATTTAAGGTTTATGCAGGATTTGCCGATGATCATCTTCCCCAGAAGGGATCCTTCTTGCGCTTGATCTCCAGGAAATCCTCCAGCACCTCGCGCTCATCCTCGGCGAGCTTGGGCTTCAGCTCCAATTCAACGATGCGAGCGTGCTTCTCTGGAATGTTGACGTAGAGGATATCGCCCTCATGGATCTGTCTGCCCACGGTAGGGCCGTCGATGGATATGGCCACTTCCTGGCCGACGGTCGCCGAACCTACGTTTTCATTGCGCGCCTGAATTCCCTTGACCTCACCCACATTGGCACCGTCCTCTCGCATCAGATTGACCTGGGTGCGAATTATGCCGCCCACGATCTGCACGCCCACGATGGCGGGCTTGGACTGGCGGAAGACGCAGTCGGGCAGCAGGCGCACGGCACCGGGCCGGATCACGGCCTCCAGCCGCTCCTGCTCGATGCGCATCTTCTGCTCGTCCAGCCAGGCTTCGTAGTTCTCGATGATGGTGTAGATGATGTCGCTCGGGAAGACCGGGACGTTGGTCTTCTGGATCTCGCTGATGGCATCGGGCAAAATCTCAACATTAAATGCGAGAATCACGGAGAGAAGAGGATCATTGATGGCTGCGGCGCGAATCACATCTCTGCGGGAGATGGGACCGACATCCGCAAAGTGAATGGCGACGTTCTTGGCCTTCAGTTCACCCACCAGGGCTTCCAGAGAGCCGATGGTGTCCGCCTTGAGGATGACTCCCTCGCTCTCGGCATCAACCCGCACCGCCTCAAGCTCCGACTTCAGCTCCTGGGTGAGAGCCTCGATCTCTTCGGGTGATTCGACGACGCGAATGGTCGACCCGGCCAGGGCGTTCTCCAGTTTCGGCGCGGATATCTTGACTCCCGAGGCGGCCACCACGTGCTTCACGGGCAGGAAACGCTCCTCGCTGCGGATCTCGGCGAGAGGCTTCGGCTTCAAAAGGGCTCGGATCTTGGTGACCACGGGCTCGTGAGCGGTGCCCACGATCACGGTGTCGCCCGACTTGAACTCGCCGTTGTAAAGAATCACATCGAGCGTCGTGCCCAGGCCCCGCTCCTCCTTGACCTCAAGGATGGTGCCCACTCCCGGCCCGGAGGATGTCAGCTTCAGGTTCTCCTTGAGGAACTTCTGCGCCAGGCCCACCAAAATCAGGAGAAGGTCGGGCACGCCCTCGCCCGTCACGGCGCTGATGGGAACGATTCCCACCGTTTTCGTGAAGTCGGGGATACGATCGTACCTGTCTCCGTCGAATCCGTATTTGTAGAGCTCTCCCACCAGCTCGTAAATTCTGGTGTCCAGCTCCTCCACAACCCTCTCGCTCTGTGCCTTCATGCTCTTGGCGAAGGGCGCGTTCGGCGTGGGACGCCAGCCGCCGATACGGTCCATCTTGTTGGCGGCGACGACGAAGGGAGTCTTGAAGCGCTTGAGAATGCCTAAAGATTCGATGGTCTGGGGCTGAAAGCCCTCGTTCACATCCACGATGAGCACTGCCAGGTCGGCCAGCGAGCCGCCGCGGCTGCGCATGGATGTAAAAGCGTGATGGCCCGGCGTGTCGATGAAGAGCAGTCCAGGCACCTGGAACTCTCCCCCGAATCGCGAGCCGCAGAAGTCCTGAACCACGCTCAAGGGAACCTCCGTGGCTCCGATGTGCTGGGTGATGAGCCCTGCTTCGCCCTTGGCCACAGCCGTTCCGCGTATCTTATCCAGGAGCGTGGTCTTGCCGTGATCCACATGCCCCATGACTACTACTATCGGTGTTCTGAGGTTGGAATCGTCGCCTTTTCCCTTGCCGGCCTTTTTTGACTTCTGTTGCATACCGATCGCGTCTCGTAGGAGTATCTATTAAAAAACTTATTCTCTTTTTGAGAATTTAAAGGCTCCCGTGAGAGGGGAGGCAGAACGCTGTTCTGCTCATCCTCACTCGTAGAGCCATGCTTCATCAATGCGCTTGAAATCAACCAGTTCGGACGCGCCAAAATGCAAGCCGATCTCGCGAGCGGCCGAAGCAGGAGAGTCCGATCCGTGTACCACGTTTCGGCCCGTCTCAATTCCATAGTCCCCGCGCAGGGTCCCAGGAGCCGCTTCCGCCGGATTGGTGGCGCCGTTCATCTTTCTCATAGCCGCGACTGCGCCGCGACCCTCGACCACCAGGGAAACCGATGGCCCGGAGGTGATGAAGTCCACCAGATCCTGGTAAAACTTCTTGCCCACATGCTCGGCATAGTGGGCCTTGGCCTTCTCTTCAGGCATCGAAGCGAGCTTCATGGCTACGATCTTGAAGCCCTTCTCCTCGATGCGCTGCAGAACCTTGCCGATGAGGCCGCGCTGCACCCCATCCGGCTTGATCATGACGAAGGTTCTCTCTAGCTCCGCCAGCGCTTATGCCCCCTTCCTGGCCCACTTGATTCTTCTGGTCACGCGCCCGAGGGCGACGTTGTTCTCGCACTTTGCTGAGCAGAAATAAAGGACGGTCCCGTCCTTCTTGGCATAGAGCTTGCCTGTGCCCGGCTCGATGACCTTGTTGCAGAATGAACACTTTCTCTCTTCCATTCTTCTTCACCTGCTGGTAAGCTTCTTTGCCTCTCTGGCAGTCTCCAGCAGCATCAGGACATCGCCCATGCGGATGGGGCCCATGCAGTTCCTGGTGATGATGCGGCCCTTGTTATTGCCTTCCAGGATACGGCACTTGATCTGCGTCGCTTCACCATGCATGCCTGTGACGCCGATGACCTCTATAACTTCTGCCGGTACGCCGTTCTCATCCTCCATTTGGACTCACCTACTTCAGAGCCGCAACTTTCTGAACGATCTCGTCCAGCAGCTCCTTTCCCTTTCCAGGCTCAACGATTGCGGCTGCGGCACTCTTGACGCCGAGGCCAGATGCAGCGCCGATCTCGCTCTGCTTCTTGACATAGATGTAAGGCGTCTTCTTCTCTTCACATAGGGCAGGAATATGAGCTACGATCTCTGGGGGTTGAACATCCTCGCCGACGATCACCAGGCGCGCCACTCCGCGCTCGATGGCCTTGGTGGCTTCGTTGGTTCCCTTCTTAATTCTGCCCGTATCGCGAGCCAGCTCAAGAGCCTCAAGAGACTTTGCAGCCAACTCGGCTGGAACATCAAATCTTACGTATATTGGTCTAGCCATGATTAATTCTCCTTCAGGGCCGCCTTTTACAGCCCATCATCATTCATCGCAAAAGCACCTAATAGATTAGATCAGCCTGAAACTCAACATGTAAAAAGGTTGCGCTATGGCCCGAGAATTGCCACCAGCGCCCCTTGCAGGTTTCCAGCCGGCACGTTCCCGTCCACCATGATGTCGGAACCGGATGTGGAGTATTTCAGATTGTATTTGCCTGCCATGTCCTTGGCCTTCTGACTGACCGCGGCATCGGGCTGCAGGATCTTGGCCGTGAGGTTGAAGCCTCCGACGGCGTCTTTCGACTTGCCTACGCCCAGATAAAATTCCTTGTAGCCGCCCGAAAGGGGAGACTTATCCGCTTTACCCAGAGCCGCAACCTGCAGGTCTGCATATTCACCCCTGGGCAGGGTGAAGTTGTCCGTGGCCAGGCCGCCGGAGATGACATCGATTACCTGCAACATGGCAGTCTGCGTCCCGAAGAGTGTCGGCTTGCCCATCACAGTGACAAAGTCCGATGCGGCAGGGATCATCATGTAACTATCATAAGGCACGACAAGGCCGCTGTAGCCCACATGGTAGGGCTTGATCCAGTGGAACTCGATCCAGGTGTTGTTAAAATAAGCCTCTGCCAATCTATCGATATTTGTGGAATAAAGCTGGCTTCCGTAAGTCAGGCCGAGAGACTGGGGAAGAGCCGTCCTTGCGCCGTCCGTCAGATTCTGCGATGCGGTGGTATTGATCCAGTACGCCATGACGGTGCTCGGGGGAGACATCTTGAGAGCATCTTCCAGGTTGTTGAAGTCCCAGTCAACCAGGCGACCCTGAACTCCAAAGGTCTCCACGGACCATGCATTCGTTCCAACAACAACTTCATTCTGGTCGCTGCCTCTCAGCAGGAAGCCTGCAAAGGCGGAGAGTATCATAATAGCGCCCACGAAGATAGCGAAAGCCTTCTGATTCATCCGCACCATTTGACGAGGCTATTATTATTTAACTTTTGTCCGATTGCCTCTTGTCCGGCGCAAAAAGAGGCTCGTCCTGGCAGTAGCTTCTTCCCAAAATTAATGCATTCTCCGCCTTCTCCAGCTCGCGGCCCAGGTATCCGGCATGGTCCAGCCGCGAGACATGTCCCTGCTCGACGAGCGTATTGAGAAGATCCTTCGCGCTATCTCCCGCCATCGTCACGCGACGGTTTTTCACCACGATCCTTCCTTTTGCGAGAAATATCCTGAAGCTGCCCGCCGGATCGGGCACATACTCATGATCCCGAACCGCTGGAACGAACCTGTCGGGCAGGGCTTCTTTGGGCCTTGGCCTCTTCTCCTTCAGGACGAGAAGGTCCAGTCCCAGGTCCTTGGGAGGCGAACTTCGCGCCGCGGCCAGTTGCATCATCTCTGCCGCCACGGCCAGCTCTCTCACGCTGCCGCGTGCCTTGGCGCTGTACTCGGGCGTGAAGAGTATGGCTGCTCCCAGCTCTGCCGCCAGGGCGGCCAGCAGAGCGTTAACGCCTTGGGTGTCGGCATCCATCAGCTCAGTCACATTTCCCGCGCCAAAAAATAACGGAAAATGAGGGTTAGCCTCCCGGAAGAGAACATATCTTTGCAAAGACCCAGCCAGCCCCTGCATGGGCGGATCCAGCACCGGGTCGGCTATGGCCTGAATGCCGAGGGCTTTCGCGGATCGCAGATTCTCTTCCAGGCTGATCTCGCCGGGGCCGGGGATGACCACCGCCGGAATCCCGGCAGCCGCAACAGCCCTGCCCACCTGGGCCAGGTTCTGCTCGTTCAGACTCAGGATCATGTCAGCTCCGCCGTCCAGGCCCGCCAGGATCAGATCGGAGCGAACGGTGTCCACGCTGACGGGAAGCTTCGTGACCCCTTTCGCGATCCGTACCGCCTCAACGGCCTCTTCCATCAGGGCATCGGGAGGAAGGCCCAGGTCGATCATGCCCGCGCCCTGCTCCTCGTAATAGCGAATCCTCTCCGCCAGCCCTTCTGGTTCAAGGCGTGTGGCATCCGCCACCTCCGCCAGCACCTTCATGCGGGAGACGCCACCGATCTTGACGCCTTTTATCTGCAGCGCCCCGCTGGCCTTTGCCTCCAGCCCTTCCACCAGCGCGAGTGCACCCTCTCGCATCCTGTCCTCCAGGAGCACACAGGCAGGAATGGTTCGGGAGAACTCGACCACTTCCAGGTGGCGCAGCACAAATCCCAGGTCCGCGGCGTGCTTCGGCCCCAGGCGTATCTTTGCGCCCAGCGCTTTTTCAGCTTCCCGGAAGTCTGCCGTTATCGCGCCGGGAATGAGGATGAGGTCATAGCCTTGCGGCGATGCAGAGACAAGCATCTGCGGCGTGATGAAAGCCGCCACGGCTACATCCAAAACCAGCACATCAGCGCCGCGGGCGGATGACCTGACCAGATCCGAAGCCAGCCTTCCTGTGACGACGAGGACTCTCATGACCGGATGATCATCCTTCCCGGCTAAAAATTTAGCTTATACCTTTCATCGTGCGTCGCAGTATCTGACCTCGTCCACATCCAGAGTGAGGGGCGTGCCCGGCTCAAAGGAGGCGATCTTCCTCACCCGGCCCACACCCACCAGCTGCAACTGGGCCCTGGCCGCCTGCGCCTCGCTCTCCTCATAGTAATCCTGATTGGACTGAATCGTTCGGTGGGTGATGATCTGCAGGGCCCGAATGCCGGCGATGAGACCGCTCGTTCCCGGAACGATGTCCGGTGCGCTTGACTCCGTGAGGAAGATGCGGTCGCCCGGCTGAGCATTGAGCAGGGCAAAGAAGTTGTTCGGGCTGCGAATCTCCACAGTCCTTACCCTTGCCGCGAGCAGTTCCTTCATCACATGTCTTGCCAAACCCGTTAACGCTACATAGATCATGAGGATCACCCGTACATTGGGAATTCTTTGGGCATCTGCGCCTGCTCTTCGGGGGAGGCAGCTTTCATCTGCTGGGCCAGCTGCGCCATCTGCACCTCGATCTGCTGGGCCTGCTCGGCCAGCTTTTCGGTGCTGACACCAAGGTTGTAAATCTTGTTCAACGTCTCAACGGTGGCGATGGCCGCTCTTGGATCAGGCTCCGCCGAAGCCGTCTCGCCGAGGAGGCAAATCGCTGGCAAATTACGGATGCGGCACTCGTTCATGATGCTGCCGGTAATTCCCGTTATCGTTCCCAGCTCAAAGACCTCCACCGTTTCCTTGATCCGGTCCAGAAGCTCTTTTTTGCTCACTGCTCCAAAGACGCGATGCTCCTCGCTCATCACGGTTATTCCGGCCAGGCAGACCATCTCTTTGACATGGATGGACTCGGCCCAGGAGACGATCTCCTTACCGATATCATAAGACGCCAGAGGATGCACCGGCACATCGGCAGTTAGAATCAGGATGCCCTTGCTCGCTTCCTCATAGATGCGAACGGGCATGTTCACCACACCACCCAAAAGCACGGCCAGCGGCGGGAAGAACTTGGAGCTCATGGCTCCCAGATACTCCATCTTCAGCTCATTAACAATATACTGACTGGCGATGTTGCCTACCAGGCCAATTCCAGGGAAACCCTCGATCAGGATAGGATCTTTGACAGAGGGCTCCTTCTCAAGGATGACCTGAACGATATCCTTGTCCATAAAAGAATTTAAGGCGTTTATCTGAGATAAGAGCATCGCTTCTCGAATAGCTCTGCTACTTTGCGTGCCCGCTCCGTGCGTTCCGGCGTCCTGTGCGTGCCGATATTCTATCCATGACGGTATTATTCATGCTATCATTTCACATGCTGTCGTTTTTCATGCGTTGTGATGCAAAACGTTTATCAGCATCGTAACAGAGAATGTTTTCCCGTCTAAGAGAATGAATCCTGGAAACAAGTCCTGGGAATCAAATTCCGGGATCAAGATGGCAGGACGACTGAAGGAAACCGGGTATTTTTGATAGGGATTACCCGGCATCCTCTGGCCGCAAAATTAGAAGAAGCACGATCTTGGGGTCAAAATGTCGGAAGAAACGAGAAGTCTTATGGATCAAGCTCTTGCTTCAGGAAGAACCTACCTGATGGAGCATGAAAGCAAGGCCGTTTTGGAGTCTCTGGGAATTTCCACCACGGGCGCAGGATTGGCCAGATCTGAGGAAGAAGCTGCCAGGTTGTTCAAATCCCTCGGCACCCCTGTTGTCATGAAGGTGCTCTCACCGCAGGTTGTCCACAAATCCGATGCTGGCGGAGTCAAGCTCAACCTCGAAAATGAAGGTGCGGTGCGCAAAGCCTATCGCGAGATCACCGCCGCCTTCCGGGACAAGGAATTAGCAGGCGTCTCCGTGCAGAAGATGGCAAGGCCCGGCCTTGAGGTCATCGTGGGTGTGGCCCAGGATGCCACCTTCGGGCCGATGCTGATGTTCGGTCTGGGAGGCGTCTTCGTCGAGGCTCTGAAAGATGTCTCCTTCCGGTCCATTCCCGTCTCCGAGTCTGACGTCCAGAGCATGATCGAGGAGATCAAAGGCTATGCCCTCCTGAAGGGCTACCGTGGTCCTTCGGCGGACATCGGCGAGCTGAAGAAGCTGCTGCTGAAGATATCCGACTTTGTCATGAAGAATCCGGATGTTGCGGAGATGGATCTCAACCCCGTCTTCCTCTATCCCAAAGGCTACAGCGTGGTCGACGCCAGAATCATTCTCGGAGAGCCCAGGCCCGCGCCTCCGGCGCCCGGGAAACTGGATCTGCACGATCTCTTCTACCCGAATAGCGTGGCCGTCATTGGAGCCTCCGGCACGCCGGGAAAATTGGGCTGGAATGTGTTCTCCAATCTGGTCAGCCACAAATTTTTGGGCAAGCTCTATCCCATCAATCCCAAGGCTGATGAGATTCAGGGCATCAAAGCCTATCCCTGCATCAGCGCCGTGCCGGAGCCGGTCGATGTGGCCATCATCCTCGTCTCGGCGGGCATGACTACTGATGTGGTGGAAGAGTGCTGCAAGTGCGGCGTGCGCTACATCGTCGTCGAGTCGGCGGGCTTCGCTGAGCTGGGCAGCGAGGGCAAGAAGATCGAGCTGGAGATGAAGGACATTGCCGACAGGTATGGCGTTCGCCTGCTCGGCCCCAACTGCTCCGGCATCATAAACACTCACTGCAGCATGGTTCAGTCCATCGGCCTGGTGGACTCTCTTTGCAAGGGCAACATCGGCCTCGTCTCCCAGGCGGGCGTGTGCGCCGCGGGCATGCTCTGGGGGCTGCGCCATATCATGGACTTCGGCATCATCGCCACCATCGGCAACAAACTGGACATCAACGAGACCGATATGCTTGAAACGGTCAGCAAGGACGAGAACATCAACGTCATCTGCATGTACCTGGAGTCCGTGAAAGGCGGCCGCAGGTTCATCGACGTGGCCAGGCAGGTCACCCTGGAGAAGCCCGTGGTTGTGCTCAAGTCCGGGCGCACCGAGGCGGGCAAAAAGGCCGTGGCATCGCACACGGCATCCCTGGCCGGAAACGATCAGATCTTCAGCGCCGCTTTCCGCCAGTCCGGCATCATCCGGGCCCGCGACTACGAGCACATGTTCAATCTGACTCGCGCCATCTCCAAGCAGCCGTTCCCCGATCGAGAGGGCGTGTTCATCATAACCTACGCCGGGTCGCTCGGTGTCATCTCCGCCGACGCCATCACCGACAACGGCCTGCGGCTGTCCGAGCTTGAGCCGCCTCTCAAGGAGCGGCTGAAGAAGCTTCTGCCCGATTACGTCTGCGGCATGAATCCCGTGGACTACACCTTCAGCCAGGATGCCGACATTGTGAAGAAGACCATTGAGATCGGCGTGGAGAGCAACGACGTGGGCAGCTTTATCGTGGTACTGCAGGCTGAGATCCTGGACAGCTACGTGGAAACCCTGAAGAGCATCGACTACAAGGGCAAGCCCATCATCGCCTGCGTGGCCGGCAAGGAGTTCGCTCTGCAGGATGTAATCAAAATGGAAAAAGCCGGCATTCCGGTCTTCTCCACACCGGAAGAGGTGGCCGACGCCCTGGCCATCATGTACCGGCACCACAAGAGAGTGGAGAGGGAAAAGGCAAAACAAGGATGCTGCGGTGCAGGCAGCTGAGCGAATAAACACTCTTGAGATCACTGCGGCCCTCTGGCTACAATCAAGTGCCAGTACGAGCAAGCAACGGGCCGCAAATACCATTTTGTCCAAGAAAGCTCAGCAATTTGGCAATTTAAAGAAAACCCGGTTGATGCTCAGGCAAAAAGGATGATGTATCGCCTTAGGTTAGTGAGAGGCCTCCTGCCACCCATCTCCTGCCGGGTCCATTCTTGGCCAAGACCGTCTTCCGGGGGTGGCGCTACAGATATCACTTACTGTCTCACTTGCCTTTTCCTAGGGTCCTTTTTATTCGGACAATCCTGCGTCAGATCTCATCATTTAGATCCAAGCCCACTCTTGTCTGCCCCGTCGCTCAAAGGAGGTGTATCCGGGAAAAAATCTATAAAGTCGATGATGATTTTGGCCAATTCATTCGGGTATTGATAGATCAGCCCGTGACCGGCATTATCGAGCCTTACCAGCCAGGAGCCATTAATCCTCTCTGCTAGAACAAGCGAATTCTCGGCGGGAATTATAGCATCTTTCATCCCGGCGACTATCATGGTCGGGGCTTTTATGCGGTCGAGGCGGTCGTAGCTGCCAGGCCAGAGGACAACAGCTAAAGTCTGTCTCTTCATGTTTTCAGGAGAGGAAGACTCTCTGGCTTGAGAGAACGTCTTATAAACGTCGGGATTCCTGGCCAACCATTCCGGAGGGAACATAATTTCAAAGAATTCCGTGAGTTCTTGCGGAGTGAGATTCGATGGATCTGATAAATCCGGGATGGCTCTGAAGATCGCGGGAGCGGGTTGGATCGCCTGGGAACCACCGCAGTTGCCTGCAAACAGGATGAGCCTTTTTACCTTCTCCGGATGGTTGATGGCCAGCTCCTGGGCAACGAAGGTACCCAAAGAGTAGCCCAAAATATTGGCTCTCTCTATGCCCAAGGCATCCATCAGCCCTGCAGTGTCGTTGGCAAACTGTCCTATGGAAAAGTTGGTCGATGACGCTGTTGTGTATCCTACGCCCCGGCTATCGAAGATTATCACCTGGTAATTTGATGAGAGATCATCCAAGAATCGACGATCCCATAGGTCCATGGCGGCATTGAGGCCGGTTATCATCACCAACGGCTCACCCTGGCCCAGGACCTGATAAGCCATCTTTATGTCGCCCACCTGAACAGTCTTGACGCTCTCAAGAAATGAGGTTCCGGGTTCTTTGATTACGTTTTCGGCGTCTCCTGCGGTGATAGCCGTTGTGGTAGCTATCGAGGCTAATAGCAAAAAGATTCTTTCAGTCCTTGTTATGCTTCTCATAAGCTATTGCTCCTTCGAATTGGTATTTTCTTCCCGTTACCATTTAGCTGAGTCTCACTCAACCATCGTTTGGACCAAAACCAATTGTTTTATGAATACATATAATTTTCGGTAATATGGCTAAAGAGAACTTTTTATTTTTCCATTATATTGGAATGAAATTGACTAATGTCGCAAAATTACAATTTCAGTCAATTCAAAATTAGATCACTTTTTTCAAGCATCAATTATGTTTTTTTAGATAATTTTTTAAAAATGGCTATTTGGCGAATTAGATAAGTTTAAAAGTACATCAATCGCACAAGAATACTATGTATGAGATCATCAGGACCTTCTCGCCAATATTTAGGGGCCTGAATTTTGAGAATCCGCGGGCTGCTGCAATATATTATGTTAATCTTATAATAAATTTTCCAACGAGCCTCCAGGGCATTTTAAATGAGGCTCAAACAATTTATGGCAATGAAATCAATAGGCAAGCGCTGTATGCAGGAAGACAGGAATTACTGAAGAATGGCATCATTGCCAGGACCTATTTCACAGAAGATGCTGACGTGGACTTCGATCGTGAGATGTATTTGCCGGTGAACCCTGAAATAATCTGGGATGAGAACCGGGAGCGGGCAAAGATGTATTGGAAACAGCCTGAAGAGATGGCTTTTCGAAAGATTAAAGTAAAAAGACTATACGAATACTATTTGGCGAATTTTAAGAAATACGGATTTGGAACTGAAAAAGGAAGCGTTACAGGATTATGCAACATCTACTGGTTTGCCCGAGCCATAATTAATATTTATGATGATACTACGAGTATAGATTCAATGATAAATGCTCTTGAATTATTTATGATTCCAGATTATTCTGAATACTACGAGGAAGCATTCAAACGAGGAATGACTCAAAGAATGCTTTACGATATGAATATAAAACGCAAGATGCTAAAAGACGAAGAACCCATATTTAAAGAATATGCGCCTGTCATTGAACAAAGGCGCAGTAAACTTGAGAAGCTACAAAGAGCTTATCGCGAGCAGATCCGTATTAGATACACGCCAATAGTTTATACTACTGCAAGGCAAACGATATGCTACAATGAAAGCGGCCCCTATCTAGCTATCGATCTTAGGAAGTTGCTGAGCCTCGATCCAAAGGAACCGCCATACTATATCGGCACAATTTACCTTCAAGAGAATCTGATCAATCATATAAAAGAAAACTTTGAAGCCGCATGGGCTAATAGCCTCGCTTTGGAGGAACTATGATTCATCAGTAATTCTGCTTTCACCCTTTTCCAGAATGATTGCCGTACGGGCAGGCAGGTCTCCAGGTCCCCTCCCAATGTAAACCCGAAACGATGAATTGTTCCATGAATAATTCATTGTTCCAATGCCGAGGCGATTTGCCCCCTGAATAGAATATCGGATCCAAGAACCGGGATGCAACCTCGCATAGTCCGGTGCGTTCTCACTACGCCAGCAGCAGCTTGCAATGCTTGACAGCAGAACGCTTGTCGTCAGGCCGAGAATCAGGTTGTATCGGATCTCGGGTTTAAATCTTGCCAATAATAGTAAAAATACGAAAAAAGGCAAAAATATTAAATGGTTATTTTCTTTTGATGAGGCTTTGTCTAATTCACACCTGGAGTGTTCATGGTATTCCAGGAACCCTGCTGACCGACTCTCAAGGACGACTTACTCTGAGCATACTTCAGATTAGCCTCAAGATGGCCGCCAAATGTCACCTGAACCGGGTTTTGGGATATTATGCCTTTGCTGCCGATCTGAATGGTGTTGCTGCTGTTGCTGACCTGCACGGGAATGGCATTCTTGTAGAAGCTCTGGCCTAAGAGCGGGAAGTAGGGAGCGTCTATGATCTCCAGAATTGATATATTTGCCGGCGTGAAGGAGCCCTGTGACCGGCCGCCGGTCTGGAAGAAGGTCGGGTCATCGTAAAGCCACATTGTTCCAAGAGCCGTACCTGCAAGCACGAATAACAGAGCAATAGGAATTGCGTATCTCATCATAGATCCCCTTTCAGACGTAAGGAGGATTTAAAGCTTCTGATTTTGACCTCCTGGAAACTGATTTCGGCTTTGTCAATGGTTCTGTCGGTCCTCTACCGCATCCGCCACCGGATTCGATTTCTCGCATAAGACCGCGCCTAGAGAGACCGCCAAGCTCCGTTCGAATAGAGCCTCACCGAACTTGTCTTGGCGATCTGGAGCACTTTTGGTAAATTCTCGTGGGTTCCGACCCACCAGGGATAGCTCAGCTCGTAATTCGTGTAATAGCGACCGGTTGAAGGGAATGGCAGGTAAGGCCCATTATAGTAAGGCATATAGTATAGATACGGATTTGCATAAACCGGCGAGGCATAATCGTAATAATATGGCGAATAGTAGGTGGTATGGCCAAAGATGGGGCCGGTGCCGAGCCAGTCCCAGGATGGTGCAGAGACGCTTGGGTCCTCAGACGCAGCCAAGCTGATGCAGAGAAGCATGATGAATACGATGAACCACCCAAGCCTGCCAATGCCGACGCTTATCATAAGTAAATTCCTCGTATTGAGATCTGCCTAAAATAATATAAATCTTTCCGGCCAGAGGCCGCAAACGGCAAGCTGCGGCGCGAATGCGATCTCAATGCAGATCTCAACAGGATGTAACAGATCGATTTGCTAATGCTTGGAGATCAACATGACACAGCCGTCTTCCGTATGCTCGACCTCCAGCTTCATCTTCAGCTCGGAGAAGACCTTTTGCCAGTGGCTCTCCACACAGGTTTTGCAGTGCTCTTTGGCGATCAGGCTGGCACCTATGCGGGCGAAGGACTTGGCACCTTCCATCAGGCCGCAGCAGTGGCGCCTGATCTCCACACGGCCGTCCTGCTCGATAACTTCAACCACGCTCCCGAAGAGGTTCTTGTCATTGGTAGCCATGGCTAGGGCCACATCCAGCGGCTCGGCCAGGCCCAGCTGCTTGAAGGTGGCTGCCACCTGGCGGGCTCCGATGTCCTGGAACTCGCGCAGGCCCTTCTTGCCCAGCTTGCGAGCGACGTAGCCGCTGCTGCCGTAGAAGCTTCCCATCCACATGGCCACCACACGCTGCTGTATCTGCTCCAGAGGAATATCCGGGACGTCTGTCATGCGAGGATAGCTGGCGACCTGGGAGGATTTAATCCTATTGCGCTTTGTTCGAGGCCCACAACATTCAACCGACCGTGGCTAACTTCATTTGCCATAGCAATATCCTCACGATTAATACTAATGCACTGTATATCTTTTATCTGAAAAGTTTTTTATTCCTCTATTTCCAGAGGTTGATCTGGAGGAATCCAGCATAAAAATCTCTGATTTTTTGGCAATAGCTGTTGCGCTATTTGCACTGACAATGATCATCAATGCGGCCGAAGAGCAAAAATCAATCACGGGCGAAGAGGCCCTGCAGAAGCTGATGGACGGCAACGCCCGCTTCGTTTCGGGAAATGTCACCCATCCGGACCAATCCGCGGATCGCCGCACGGAGCTTGTCGCCGGCCAGCATCCGTTTGCCATCGTTGTGGGATGCTCCGACTCCAGGGTTCCGCCGGAAATTGTCTTCGATCAGGGTCTGGGAGACATCTTTGTGGTGAGGACTGCCGGACAGGTAATCGATAACGTCTCTTTGGGCAGCATCGAGTACGGCGTGGAGCATCTGGGCGTGCCACTGATAGTGGTCCTGGGCCACGACAGCTGCGGAGCGGTCGAGGCGACGGTAAAGGGCGGAGAGCCGGCCGGACACATGGATAGCCTGGTTAATTTCATCCTGCCGGCCGTAGAAGAAGCCAAAGCATCCGGAAACGAGAGCGAGATAGTGAGCAGGGCCATCGACAACAATATCAGGAATATCGTGGAAGAATTGAGCACATCTCAGCCGATACTTTCTGAGAAGGTCGAGAAAGGCGAGCTGATGATTGTCGGTGCTCGCTATCATCTGGAAGATGGAAACATTGAGATGGTGGAGTAATTACCATCAGGAAGTTGAGGCCGCATAAGCCGTGCGCCCCACCCTTCATAACTCCTTTTTCGCATCTCAGCCGCTTTGAACAGCTAAAGAAGATTAATTTGATACCGCCAGCGTCAGGTTTCCGTGAGGCAAGACGATCGTCCTGACGTCCTTTCCCTGGCTTTTTTGGGCCAGGGCCAGGGCTTCTGCAAGGGTTTTTGCCGGCTGCATGAAGCACATCCTCACCAATTCGCCAGGCATTGAGGATACCAGTATCAGTTGATGGCGGAAAGACTCCTGGGCCAGGAAAGCCGCCTTATGGCCGCCGAACTCGTACTCTCTTCCGAAGCGCTCCCAGCAATCCTCAGCAGAGCAGGCTTCACGGGCCCACTGCTCGAAGACGTGGTTTCCCAGGCCCTCGCAGCACTCCGCCACCAGGATGATGGTGCCTCCCGGCAGGGCGGCGTTCTTGGCGTTGTCCAGGGCCTTTTGGGCCTGGAAGAGATTCAGATCCTTGGGCCTGCCCCCGGCGCAGGTTATGACGATCTCCGCCGGCCTGACAACGCGCCGGTACATGGCATCAACCGTTGCCGCTCCCGCCCGGTGAGCCAGACGAAAATCGCCCGCCACCGATTGCACGATCTCTTTCTTGCCGTTCAGGACCACATTCAGAATGAAATCAAGATCCGCTATCTCTGCCGCGTCTTCCATGTCCAGACGCACGGGGCTGTCCAGCCTCCCCGTAACTGAGGCAGGGTCCCTCATCAGCTCGTGGTTCTTGATGACGGATTCTTCCGAGCTGACGCCGGGCAGGACGGCCTTCGCGCCGCCGCTGTAGCCTGCATAGTAGTGATATTCAATGTTGCCTGTGGCTATGATCAGATCGGAGGACGCAACCGTTTCCAGGATCTCTACCGGCGTGCCGCGCCCTGTCTCCCCCAGAAGAACGCAGGCCTTGGGATCGTGCTGGAGATGGGGCAGTCCGGCGCAGTCCTTCAAGAGCAGCATCTCCTCCGCCTCTGTCATCCTCCTGTGGGTACCCAGGCCGAAGACCACCTTGATGTCCAGGATGCCCAACTCCTTCAGCCGTTTTGTGAGGGGCGGCAGCAGGAGGTGCGTCGGAGAGGGGCGGGTGATGTCGCTGACCAGAATCGAGGCGCATTTGCACCCTCTGAAGTCTTCCAGGCTCTTGCCCGTAGGCCGGCGCAGCGATCGTTCGATTTCACCGGGGCTCGCGGCGGCAAGCTCTTCGGGATGAACGACCTCGACTCCGTCTCCTGCCTCCAGTTCTAAGAACTCCTGACCGTAACCAAGCCTTGTCTTCACTTGCGCCTCACCATCATACCTTCAAAACGATGGCTCGAGAGAGCATCTCCGTAAATGCCTCAAAGATGGGGCGATCCGTCCTGAAGATGAAGTAATCTGCGCCCACCTGATCGCAGGCAGCCCTGATGCGGGTGTTATGCTCCTCGAGCTTGCGCAGATACTCTTTGCGCTCGCCTTCCGTAACGCGAGTGACCAGTGGCTGTCTGGTCTCCGCATCCACGAACTTGACATCTCCCCCGAAGCGAAGCTCCGCTTCCTGCGGTGCTAAAACTTGAATCACCACCAGATCGTGCCTGGAGAGGCGATAGATGCCGGATAAGATCTCATCCGTGTCCCCCAGGAAGTCGGAGACCAGCACCACCAGGCTGGTGGTGGTGATCAGCGACTCGAATTGATCGACGATGGGCTTGAGATTGGTCCCCCCACGGGGCTGGACCTTTTCCAGTTCGTCAATGGATTGGAAGAGGTTCAGTCGGCCTCTCTTGGGCTCGCCTGCATAAAGCCTCTTGCAAAATAGGGATAATGCATACTTCTCATTCTCAAGAGTGGCGAGATAGGCAAAGCCCGCCGCCAGCCGGGAAGCGTAGGTGAACTTCCCTTCGTAACCCATGCTGCCGCTGGCGTCGAGAAGGATGTGCACCACGAGGCTGCGCTCCTCCTCGTGCTCGCGGATGTAGAGCTTCTCCGTTCGAGCGTAAGCCTTCCAGTCGATCAGCTTGAAGTCGTCCCCCTTGCGGTACTCCCGGTAGCCAACGGGGCTGATGCCGTGGCCGAAGCGCAGCGATTTCCTGCCGCCGCTGTAGGCAGTCGAGACGCGCTTCTTAACGAGCAGGGAGAATCGCTCCAGCTCTTTGAAGAACTCTGTGTCCATGACCCTTTTGTCCCAGTTTTTAATTCAAGACTATTCGAGGCGAATCTTCAGGCAAATCTTTCTTAGCCGTCAATCAGGTCAGAGGTTCATGCTCTTCAGCAGATCCCCGATCACCTGGTCCCGGGTCAGGCCTTTTCTTTCCGCCTCGAAGCCCAGGATGAGCCTGTGCCTGAGCACGGGATAGGCCATGACGTGCAGGTCCTCCTTGGAGACGTAGTTTCTGCCCTGCAGGAAGGCCCTGGCCTTGGCGGAGACTATGAGGCCGATGGAGGCTCTGGGGCTGGCTCCATACTGCACGCCTTCCCACTTGCGCGTGGCCAAAACAAGATTCACCGTTGCCGCTTTCAGATCATCGGAGACGGGTATGTCGCGGCAGAGCTGCTGCAGCATGATGACCTCATCTTTGCTCACCACCCTCTCCACCACGGGCTCTCCTCGACCGGAGAATCGATCCAGGATCTTCAACTCTTCATCCGCGTTCGGATAGTCCATGAATATCTTGAGCAGGAACCTGTCCAGCTGCGCCTCGGGCAGGGGGAAGGTGCCCTCCATCTCTATGGGATTTTGCGTAGCCAGCAGGAAGAAGGGTTTGTCCAAAAGATAGGTCTTCTTGCCTACCGTCACCTGCTTCTCCTGCATGGCTTCGAGGAGCGCGCTCTGGGTCTTGGGCGAGGCGCGGTTGATCTCATCGGCCAGGACGATATTGGAGAAGACCGGCCCTGCCTCAAACCGGAACTTCTTGACTCCATCCGTCTCATCGATTATCGTGGTGCCGGTGATATCGGCAGGCATCAGATCCGGCGTGCACTGGATCCTGCTGTAGCCGAGACCAAGGCACGAGGCTGTCGTCTTCACCAGCAGCGTCTTGGCCAGGCCGGGATTGCTCTCCAGCAGGGCGTGGCCGCCGGAAAGAATGGCGACTATCAACTGCTCGATGGCGACATTTTGTCCGACCACGACCTTGTCGATCTCGCGTCTGAGCCTCTGGAAAATCTCCGGAGCTTTGCTGTAGACTGCTTGGGTGTCCTCAGTCATTCTTCTCTCCTTTTAACAATTTTCTGGAGATGCTTTTGGTTCTAATTATAGCTTTCTGAAATCTATCACGCATCGATGAATGATAAGCCTTGCTGTGATCTCTTTGCGGAACGTTCCGTGAACTCAACGACGTTTGGGGAACGTTATCGATTCAGCAGGGGTGTGGCGGCGACAGACCACATCTGGCAGAAGGTTCTATCAGGAGAATATCAAGCCTTCAGTATCGGGGGCGCGGTGTACGTGTCCCAAGAGTTCGATTTGGGTGAAGTGGAATCATCAGGCCGGGTCCGGCTAACTCTGTACTCTAGAGTCTAGACAGTAGAGTATTTTGCCTTATAGCTCTACCATTTTCAGAAAGTCCACTCTACGAAAATCCTTATCAAAGGTTGCGATCTGAACAATCTCGTTGCTAAGGCAAGTTGAAGCTATTAGAGCGTCATACGGCAGAAGCCTGTATTTTAGCATGATCTCCCGCCAATGGTTTATATCATCATTAACAGGAATAAAAGAGACTCCTTTAGCATTCATGAAGCGGAATACTGCCTCGATCTCTTTTTCAAATGGCTCATAACCATTGGCAACGATGAACCTCTTAACGAGGTATAATTTTTTGTTCCATAACGCTCCATGCAGAGATCACGAATCGATACAAAAATCAACTCATTCAGGACCGTGGATGATGTGACAAGATTATGATTCTTCTCAATAAATCTCCTGGCAAAGTCCGAAAACTTTGTGTCAAAGAAGATATTATAAAATACATTAGTATCAATAAAGATCACAGGTAGGCCTCGCCTTCAAACTCTTCAAGCCTATCTGCAGAAGCTTTGCCAAAGATGCCATAAAATTTAGAAATATCCACCGTTTCAATCTTGATCCTGAGCTTGGTGCCTTCCGCCAGCTTCACCTTTTCCAGTGGCTTGAAGACTCCGCCTTCATATACACAATCAATGGTTTCACTGGCGCCCATTATCAAAGTCTCCTCTTCGTGTAGATTCTCTATATATCTCGACTTCTTGTTATTCAACCTTCTCCTTTGAACGCCGCAAATTGCCGTGGCTCACAGCTACATGTGCAGCTCCTGGAAGTTCGACAACAGGCACGACTGAAGGGCGGTCGATGGTACACCTGTTGAGTCCATGGAGACAGATGAGGGCGAGGCGACCGGAGTTCTGGAGGCAGCGGCAAAGCTGCTCAAGGCCTACAGGGACGAACTGCCAGAGGACTCCCTGAAGATCCTGGCCAAGGCTTGCGGGCTGCATGAGCCCGACGGTGGAGAAGAACGATCCCAAGAACGAAGGAGAAGGGAAAGAAGGCCCTGCAGAAAGCCTGTCCAAAGAGGCCATCGCCAAGACGGATCCTGCGACCCAGGCCGTTGTAAAGCAGCTCCTGGAAGAGAATGCAGTAACCAAAACAGAGGCCAGGGAAGCCAGGCAGATTGTCAAGGAGCTGAAAGATCAGCAAGTTTTGAAGGAGTACGTTGCCAGGGCCGAGGGGCTGAAAGGCAGAAAGACGTAAATATGCCAGAGCCTATAGATATTTTGGGAGATAAAATGGCTGCAGAAGATGCCATAAAGGCCACGGTCGACGAACTTCTCAAGGCTATTTCGGCCAAGAATATCATTGGCGAGCCGATTGAGATGGAGGACAAGATCATCATACCCATAACAAAGATGGGCATGGGATTTGGCACAGGCATCGGCCCCGGAAGCGATGATGCCAGCAAAGGCGGCGTGGCGGGCGGAGCCGGCGGCGGTGTGGGAGTCTTTCCGGTTGCGGTGGTGATAGTATTCAAGGGCGTGAGCGGATCGGAAGGGGTAAAGGTCGTTCCTCTGACGGCCCAAAGTCCCCTGGCCGAGCCCATGACCAATATTGCGCACCTCTTCATGGATAGGCTGATGGGCAGAAAGGAGAGCCGGGAAAAGAAGCCCGGACATATTGCCACCATCGATGTAGAGTAGGTTTGGGCCGATGCTCGCCTGGGTTGAGGTCTCTTCCATCCTTTTGACGGCTCTCTCAGCCTTGGCGGCATTGATCTTCGTGCTTTTGCTCGTTTTTTTGCTAATTCCATTCCATCTCGATCTTGAATTCAAGAAGCAAGGTCTAACGGTGCGAGGGCGGTACAGAATATCCTGGCTGGGGATCACTCTAAAAAAAGAGGCGATCGAATCGTCACCTGCAGAAGATGCGTTCGCATCCATGCTGCGAGAATTGCAGGACAGTGAGTCTGGGCGCAAAGGCGATGCTCAAGCGAAGACTGCGCAGGGTGTCGTAGAATCGGAAACGAGAACAGATAAAATGGATGAGCAAAAGACCAAAAAAAATACACAAGCCGAAGATGCAGGAGATGAAGATGCAGAAGATAAACCGGGAAGAGATCATGCACTTCCCATCAATTTTGGAACTCTGCTGGATGCCTTTCCCGCCATAATTCGCGTCTGCAAAGATCTGCTCAAATCCCTGAGCTTCAGGAAGCTTTCCTGCCACCTTTGCTTCGGCCTGGACGATCCCGTGGACACGGCCATGATGAGCGGATACCTCTGGGCGATCGTATCCGCTCTGGGCCTCTTCCGGGCAAATGTCCTCATCTCGCCGAGCTTTGGGGGAATTATGCTGGAAGGAGACTTCGTGGCCGAAGTCAGAGCACGGATGCTCTGGGCACTGGTCGCGTTGATCAATTCCCTGAGAGAGAGGAAGGTAAGAACCCTTCTGAGGGAAGCGGTCAGGTCTTGAAAAAAATTGCGGAGAATACCTTGAAGAATATTGACGACCTTGGGAATATCACCGGATAGGAAGGCATTCATGCAGGATATCAAGCTTCCAGTAGTTGAGACGGAATTCAGAGTTGCCAAGGAGATGATAGCCGGCAACAAGACCATTTATACCGTGATCAAGGTCTCCATTCTGAAGGCCGAAGACGGCAAGATCATGGGAAGCTGGCTGACGCCTCTGGCCATGCTTTTTATCGAGCCGGGAAGGCAGTATGCGCTCTCCATCACCGGAGAGAAGATGCCCCTGGAGATGATCCTGGAACTCGCGCCGTCTCTGAAAGCCGTAGTGGACAAGGCACGGGGAATTCACAGGATCAAGGTAACCTGAAAAAGTAACCTGAATTTAAATATGCCACTTCATCTCAGCAAGCCCGCCCTGCGCTGTCTTTGCATCGCAGAGAGCTTTGTTCGCTCCTGTCCCCATTCGATTCTAGCGGGCGTGGTCATGCGCGCCGACCGGCGCGTGGACGGCCTGGCCTATGCCCGCGCCACCGTGGGCGGGGACGATGCCACAGGGGCCGTTCTCAAGATCTACCGCGATCTGGATCGCTCCGACGTCAATGTCCTGCTGCTGAGCGGCGCCGCCATAAGCTGGTTCAACATCATCGACCTCGATCTGGTCTTCGAGAAGGTGCAAAAGCCGCTCGTCTGCCTGACTTATGAGGAGTCGCCCGGCCTGCAGGATTACATCCGCGAGTACTTCCCGCAGCCGGAGGAGAAGCTGCGCCGCTACGCGCGCCTGGGCATGCGCGTGCCCGTGCGTCTCAAAACCGGCTTTGAGGTTTATGTGCGAGTGCTCGGCCTGTCCACCGTGGAGGCCAGGATTCTGCTCAACAAGTTCACCCTGGACGGCCGCATCCCCGAGCCGGTGCGTGTAGCGAGGCTGGCGGCGCGGGCTGCACTGCATTTAGAAGAGGCGGTTTGAGTTTTGAGATGCATGAAAAACGAAATCGATAATACGAGTGAGGAGAGTAAGCCCCCTTCTGTTCCTTGCGGCATTCGGCTTAGCGCCATACCCGAGCTTGGCTGGACGTCCAATTGGTTTTAGCTCTATTTTGGCTTGCACCCACAGGGTTTCGCCGTTTCATCCGCAGTTCGCGCGACCTCAGCCTTGCGGCATCATAGCTTTAACGCGGCGCGGTCTCGTTTCTGTGCCAGAGCCGGAGCTCTCGCCCCACATCCTTTGGGGGATGTCTGTGTGTCCAGGGGTGGGGGGACTTTCCACACCGGCCAGAGTTGGCCAGCGGCGGCCGCCCTTCCTCTCTCGATTATAATAAATTCGTAAAACAATATATAAAGGCTTTGCCCGCCCGACTGAAGGAGAAATCAAGCAGGTCCTGAAATCAAGAGATCCTCCTTCCGACACCGACCCATCCGATTGAAATATTCTGCCGTCGGAATTGCAGCTGCGCACTTAGCCTGTGCGGGACTACCAGGTGTCTCTTATGTGGTTGGCCAGCCGGCAAGATCGAGAATTGCAGGATGCTCTTGCCTATGGCATCTGGGCAGGAACTTTTCTCGACGGTTCTCGCCGTGGAGGAGTTGAATGATTGGAATAGAATTTCTGGGCGTGCACCATAAGCATAAAGACGAGAAGTTTATTATAGTTTGAAGTTGGACAGACAAGTTCAGTGGGTCCAGGAGGTAGATGGGCTATCAGACGGCCCAGTATTACGAAAACTCCTGAGACGACATACGCACTTCAAAAAAACTTATGAATAGCTGACGGTATGCTCGCTAAGCATCTGCATATCGAATTATAGTTTTCTGAGTGCCAAACACTCAAAAAATGGTTGGATAGTTAACGGAATGCTCGCAAATCGGGTTTTTTCCGATAGCTGTAAAGGCCTTGAAATGGCCGCTCTATCCATTTCTGAAAAGAAGTGGCTCCATTGAAACCTTCAACTATCTGTACGGTTTTCCTCTCGGCATCAAACTCCTATTCATTTCTGAAAAGAAGTGGCTCCATTGAAACTTTAATCAACTCGCGGAATGCAAATAAGCCTTGCCTCAGACTATCCATTTCTGAAAAGAAGTGGCTCCATTGAAACACCATTTGATTTCCATTTACTATTTGGGTTATACCCCTATCCATTTCTGAAAAGAAGTGGCTCCATTGAAACCGTCCATTATCCATCAACACATAATCCGTTGTGTTTCCTATCCATTTCTGAAAAGAAGTGTCTCCTTGGAACGCAAGCAGCGGAACTATGACAAAATTTAAAAAAAGCGGTGTTTTGGACAATTTTTACATTATTTTGTATCTAGGTCCGTCCCCGCCCTCCGGAACTTCCCATTTGATCAATTGTTGCGGACACTTTAAACGGCACGTCTGGCAATGTAAACAGTTGGATGGACTTAAAATAGGCTTGCCATCCTCGAATTTATACACTTCTGCCGGGCAAAAAGAGGTACACGGATGACATCCGAAGTATTTATTGCAGATTTCACTCTGACTCGCCTCGCAGAGTGCGACATGAGATGGCTCATCTTCTCTATGCGTCGTCCCGGAAAGGCTTACCGCCGTCAGTCTATCGACGCTATCGACGCCGCTGGCTGACTGTCTTTTGAGTTGTATCCTTTGCATGCATTCATGGTCGGGTTTGGTGCTGAGCCTATCCGGTATCCATGATTGGAAGAAAGATAAGGGCGCACCCAAATAGTAGCCCAGTCTTCCCGTTCTCGAGAAGATCTGCCGGTAATTTCGGGATGCATACAGTTCCTTCATCACGAAGCTTTCATTTAAAATATCATGATACTTCTTCAACGACTGCGCGGAAAAATCTTGCTTTTCAATAGCCTGGAATACGGCCTCTCCTGCGGCAATTCCGGACTTTATGGCGTAATGAAGTCCTTTTCGCTTCTTTGCGTTGGTCAGTCCTGCCGCATCTCCCACGATCATGACCCCGTCCGCTACTAATCGTGGAACTGAATAGTAGCCGCCTTCCGGAAATGTCTTGGCACCGTAAGCAACCACCTCGCCGCCTTCAAGGAAGTTCTTGATCATGCTGTGGGATTTGAAAATTTGCAGTTCCCGTTGCGGGTTCAGATCCGCGTATCGCCAATCGAGCGCCATCACCAGAGCCACTGCCACGAGATTGTCTCTCATGCTGTAGATCGAACCGGCGCCGTAGACATCGGACGGAAATGGAAAACCGAGGAAGTGCGCCACGCGGTTGGCTCCGAAGGCGTTCTTTTCGGGCAACTTGATTATTTCTTTTACTCCCATCGAATAAATTTGCGGATTTCTCTTGGCATCGAGTTTGAATTGCTTAACCACGCCTTCCGCCAGCAGTCCTGCGGAACCTTCGCCCAGGACCGTTACTTCGGCTTTGATCACTTCGCCTGGCACATAGTTGGAAAGCGGGCGTCTTTCCTTGTCTAAACCTTTATCGCCCAGCTTGACGCCCCTAACCCTGTTGTCTTCAACAACAATCTCTTTGGCCGCAAAACCGGTATATATTTCTACACCGAGTTTGACGGCGATCTCCGCCAGCCAGTTAACGAGTTCGCTGATGGATACCGCGTAAGCGTTTTTATTGTGCATGTTGGCTGGAATAACGAAATCAGGAATTCGAAACGCCATGCTTCTGCCTTTCAGGAAATACAGCTCATCTTTTATTATCCGGCTGGCAAGTAATTTTGCGATGAACTTGTCCTCTCCATTGTTCTGCCATCCCGGCAACAGTTCATCCAATACCCCGGCATCAAAGACCGCTCCCGAAAGATGGTGCTGCCCTATCTTCTCCGCTTTTTCAATGACCACGACCGATCGGTTTATGCCTCTTTGATTGAGCAATTGCTTTAGTTTGATAGCTCCCGCAAGACTGGCCGGACCCGCACCGATAAAAAGCACATCTATTTTTTTCAGTTCATCCACGGCTACTGCCTCCTTATGAATTCAAGACCTTTATGAGTCGAGGGACCAGGTTCTCGAAGTCGCCCACGATACCGAAATCCGCCGTCCTGAAAATACTGGCATTGGGATCTTTATTGATCGCCAGGATAATGCCTGAATTTTGCATTCCGCTGACGTGCTGCACCGCACCGGAGATGCCGACGGCAACATATAGTTTTGGTTTTACTGTTTGACCGGTCTGTCCTACCTGATGGCTTCGGTCGATGAATCCCCTTTCTACCGCGACACGTGTTGCTCCCACCATCGCCTCTTCTCCGAGCAACTTGCCTAGAGCATCGGCTAATGCAGGTATGCAATTCAAGAAACCTTCCCTGGTCCTGCAACCCCCGCCCCCCGCCACGACTATAGCGGCGTCTTTTAGCTCCGAGGCAGCCGGAATCTCTTCAGAGGATATGATTTTCAGGGCAAAATCAGCTTCGGTAAGTGCCGGTTCGTATTTGATTATCTCGCCTGTCCGGCTTTCATCCGGCTTTATTGCCTGCATCACGCCCGGCCTGACTGTAGACATTTGCACCCTTGAGTTCTGGGTGATTATCGACGCCATGATGTTCCCTCCTAAAGCAGGCCGGGTTTGCTTTAAAATGGCGGTATAATCTTGCGAACCCTTTTTGTAATCAAAAATGTCCAGGGCGGTACAGTCAGCCGTCAGCCCTGAGCCTGCCCGGTAAGCAACTCTGGGGGCCAATTCTTTGCCCAATGGCGTGGCACTGAATAACAATATCTGCGGTTTATATTTATCCAGCAGCTCGCAAACAACCCTTGAATAGGGAACCGGCTGGAAATCATTAAGCCTGTCACCTGTTATTATGTAAACTTTGTCTGCTCCGTATGAGATCAGGCTGCGGGACTGCTTCAGACTATTCTGCCCGACCAGGACCGCTCCGACTTTTGCATTGACTTGAGCCGCCAGTTCGCATGCCTTTCCCAATAGTTCATAAGAGGCCTGGCTGATAACGCTATCCTCCTGTTCGGCGAACACCCACACCTCCCCCGGGTATGTCGGATTCTTGCCTGCGGGAAGTTGGTAAGCAACTTTTGCGGTTTCTTGGCCGGTTGATTTTGATTTGCTGAGATACGCCTCTTTTAGCAGTCCGGCCAATTTGGCTAAATCGGACTCAAAGATGCATTTCCTGGAACTCACATCTTTTGGGGAAAATACTTTAAAAACCGTTGTGCGTGAACCGGAGAGACCAATTCGTGATTCATCTTTGGTCACGTCCGCAGCGCTCCAATGGAGAAGTCTCTGTGAATTCGCCCATCTTGTCCGCTCGAAGGTGGCGTTGGGGTGAAGAGTCCAATTCGTAATCGTTATCATGCACGGATACGTTACAGGGGAGACGATCTGGGTTCCCCCTCTTATAATACGTTTAATATACAAGCAATTATTTTTATCGATGTTGAAGGAAGTGGCGTATGCGATGTGGGCTACTCCCAGGTCTTCGGCAACCTGCGGCGGTACCTGGGCGGTGTCACCATCTACCGATTGCATGCCGCTGATTATGATGTAGTTCCGGTCGCCTTTGAAGATGTCTTTTTCGATTTTTCTGATCGCGGCAGCTAGGGGAAAAGCAGTTGCAGCGGTGTCCGCTCCGCCCAGCTTTCTGTCGGTAAGCAGAACACCGGTATCGGCTCCCACAGACAGGGCATATTTTAACACGGCGTCGGCGAAGGGCGGTCCCATTGATAGACTTACTATCTGTCCCTGCAGCGCCTGACGCATGGATACGGCGAAGGCAATCGCCTGTTTATCCATATCATTGCAGACGTTGTCCAGAAGACCCCTTTTGAGAATTCCCTTCTCCCAATCCCATGCTTCTTCCGGAATGTTTTTTATATCCGGCACCTGTTTCACCAATACGATATAATTCATTTTATCCCTTTCCCCTTTGTTAGATTCTTTGGGGTAATGGAGTCACAGTCATAGCATTATTGCCTTTATATTTGTGAAGATTAGGAAAAGGCTTTGCCCATTGTTCCTTTTTCTCTTCTCTAATCATGGAGAATACGTCTCCCAGCTTCGTTTGTTCTGATGATCACAAACTGACATGCATGGGTGTTGCTGTCGATACTGGGAGCTTCGAACTTCATGAAGACGATATTAGGGGTTAGCGCATCCTTCTTAGCAGATCTGTACATTGCTCTTACCCTCCCCCTTCCGGTCGCAGAGCAGACTTTATCTCCATGCAACTCGGTCGTTTTATGCAGAGGCCAGCATCGGTTAGATGATCAATTTGCACCATGGCAACAGGCATCCTCCGCTCGCCTTCCCGTATTGATTTTGGCAATGAACATCTTTGATCATTACCCTGCAAACACGGCAGATGATTTAAGTCTTTGGAATGATCCGACCGGAAGGTTCATACAAAAATTAATTATATACTAATAATTTTTTGTTTAGATCATTTTTTAAATCTTTGAAAGAATAAGAGGCCCATTATTCCTTACGGTGAGAGGCCATATCTCACTACACTGGCATAAAAGGACTATCAAGGATTCAAAAATAACATTTTCGTCCCGCATCTCTCTTTAACCGGCATCATTTCAGATAGTCTTCCATGATGAGTATTGCACAGTACTTTCCGCACATAGAGCAGGTTCCGGCCTTATTCTGCAGGTGTATCTCCCTGGCCCTATCGCCGTCGATGGCTGCTCTGAACTGGCCTTCCCAGTCCCTCGCCCTCCTGTGCACAGCAAGCAGCTTGTCTTCCGGACTCAGACCGTGTTTCAGGGTATCCCCAATGTGAGCCGCTATCTTGAAGGCCACCACCCCTTCCCTGACCTGGGCCACATTGGGCAATGCCAGGTGCTCAGATGGGGTGATGTAGCAGAGGTAATCCGCCCCCGCACCAGCCGCGAGAGCTCCGCCGACGCACCCGGATATGTGATCATAGCCGACGCCTACGTCGATGGGGAGCGGGCCGGCGACGAAAAGGGGCCGATGATCGGTCTTCTCCTTGTAGTAAGCGACATAGTCGGGTATCCTGTCCGGGCTGACGTGTCCGCCCATCCCCTCGATGATGACCTGGACCCCCAGCTCATTCGCTCTCCTGGCCAGCCTGGCGTTCATATCGATCTCCATCTCCTGCGGCCCGTCCATGCAGTCATGGATGCATCCGCTCCTCATGGTATTGCCGAGGGAGAGCACGATGTTCCTCTCGGCGAGGATCTTGCATATCTCATCGAAATGGAAAAGGAAGGGATTCTCCCTGCCATGCTGCAGCATCCATGCCGATGTGAATGAGCCGCCCTTGGACACCATTCCCATTATTCTCGCCCCATCCTTGAGCTTCTCCAGCATCTCGATGGTGAAGCCTGCGTGGATGACCATGGACGAAATCCCCTCGCTGGCCTGCTTTCTCACCATCTGGATAAGGTCCTGCTCCGTTACAGCCTTGAAGGAGCCCTTCTCCACAACCGCCTGGTATATGGGCACCGTCGTCAAGGGGGCAGCCGTTTCCTCCAATATCCTCCTTCGGATCTCGTCGATTGGTCCTCCCATGGAGAGGTCGGTGATGGTGTCCGCGCCGTATTTTTCTGCGGTCCTGGCCTTCTCGACCTCATTGTCGATATCAAAAACATCTGCGGAGGTCCCGATGTTGGCATTGATCTTTGTCTTCAGACCCTCGCCTATGCCTACGGGCGGCTTTCCATCCCGCACCATTACAACGACGCGCCCCAAGGCTATCTGCTTCAGGAGGAAATTGGGCCTCACTCCCTCTATTTTAGCCACCTCGTCGATGATCGGGATCTCTCTGCCGGCAATTGCAGCCTTGTAAAGATTCTCGCTCAATTGAATATTCCTTCTTTTGTACCCGTAGGATCGTTACTCTTGCACCGTTGGACTTGAGGTTTCTTAGAAATCGGCTTATATATTTCTGCGTCCTAGTTTAAAACAATGGCCCGAGATCAGAGAGACTACTACTACCGGCTGGCAAAGGAAGAAGGCTACCGCGCCCGTTCGGCCTTCAAGCTCTTGCAGATAAACGAGAAGTTCAATGTGATCAAGCGAGGTGACAGCGTCGTGGACCTCGGCGCGGCTCCGGGAGGATGGCTGCAGGTGGCCCGCAAGCTCTCCGGCGGCAAGATCGTGGGCGTGGACCTGGAAGAGATAGAGCCCATACCCGATGTGATCACCTTCAGGGCGGACATAACCAGCGAGAGCACCGCGGATCTGGTCAAGGAGGCACTCGGCGGCAGCGCCGATGTGGTGATCTGTGATGCAGCGCCTAACTTGACCGGCGCCTGGGATATGGACCATGCCGTGTCCGTCGACCTGGCCCGCTCTGCGCTGCGCTCTGCGCTGCAGCTGCTCAAGCCTCGCGGCAACTTCGTGGTCAAGGTATTCCAGGGCGATATGTTCGTGGATTACCTGAACGAGGTGCGCAGGGAGTTCTCATCGGTGCAGGCTCACTCCCCCAAAGCCTCCCGAAAGGAGAGTGCAGAGACCTACATAGTGGCCAAGAGGCTGCTTTCCGCGCCCGTGCATAAGGGCGACATCCTGGATGTTCAGATCGATTCCATAGGAAAATCGGGCGATGGCGTGGCTATGGTGGAGGGCTTCGCGATCATCGTGCGCAAATCGACGCTCGGGGAAAAAATGCGCGTGAAGATCGATGCTGTAAAACCTAATTTTGCCTTCGCGGAGATCCTGGAGAGAAAGGATTAATAACCTGCCCAAGAAAAACCAGAGGATGGGGAGATGGTATGGAAAACAAAGAAGACAATGCAGTGATCTTCGTCGGTGACAAGCCAGTCATGAACTACGTGCTTGCAGTGATGACCCAGTTCAACAAGCCGATCACAAGCGTAACACTGAAGGCCCGGGGACGCTCGATCTCCCGCGCTGTGGACGCGGCTGAGATAACCAGAAACAGATTCATGCCTAATCTCAAGGTTGAGAGCATAACCATCGGGACGGAAGCCATTCCGAATGATGAGGGCAGGACTGTAAATGTCTCCTCCATGGAGATTGTGCTAGCCAAGCAATAATCAATGCTTGGCCAATGATTTTTATTGAATCGATTTCGAGCAAATTATCAATTAGTTATCAAAAAATTATAAATTAGATTAAAAATACAAATCTGTTAAATAGTATATCGATTCAACTCCTTTTTCCTGTCTCTTTGAGAACGGCTAAGCCCCGAACGAAAAAAGCTAAAAACTCATACAAGAGTGAATAAATCCAGAGATGATCAGTGATGAAGTTGATGCCTGCAATTGCCGTCTTTATAATGCTCGCTTTGGCCGCAATGGTGGCCAGCGGAGAGATGACCGACTATCAGAAGGGCGTGGCCAACGGGCTGAAGATCGGGTTGTTCGTCGGCGAATACTATGGGCGCGGTCAGTATGTCGTGGATTACGCCGGGCAGTACAATACATATCTTGATCAGTATAATCAGTTCTTGTGGGCATCGTTTGCCGGCAATCAAACGCTGATGAACGAGTTCCTGCGCTCGCCCATTGCTTTCAAGGGCTACAAAGAATCAAAAAGCGGAGTTGCATATCCCGATGCCAGCGGCAGAATCTATGGGTATCCGGCCGCAGATTATTATACCTGGATAGGCGCGGTTCCGGGAACCCAACCGCAAAATCCAAGCGATGCATTGCCGGGCGTGTAAAAGCAGGATTTGTTATTCGGCAAGGTACTGCCATTTCGAGCAACCTTTTTTTAAAGGCAGCCCAGGGATATCATAATCGACGCTCTCTCGCGCCAGCCATGCAGCTCGCCAGCATCACCGGTCCGTCGAAGCCCGATCGCGCCCGGCTGGAATCCACGAAGACGTGGTCCATCAGAACGGGCGCTCCAAAAGAATTTGCGCCGCATAAAAACAGCAGGGTTCGGAAGATCAGATTTCCCGAAACGCCCTCTGGCGCGATGACGATGTCGTCCGGGCGGCAGCTCTCAATCAGGATGCCCTTGTGCGCGGCAGCCACCCCCGCCTCCCGCGCCCGGGAGGCGATCAGCTCGCCCTCGGTCAGGCTGCGATCGACGCGCAAAGAGCGTCCCCTGTCCTCCATGCGCCCTCCGGAGAGCACGGATACTTTTGGCGAGACTCCCAGGTTTTGCAGGAGGCTCGCGCCACCCAGCACCAGATCCAGCCGGTCCTGCATGCTCTCGCCCTCGTCGATTCCCACCGGCCCGAGCAAGAAGGCCCAGCCGGACTGCTCGATGAGCGCCAGCCGCTTCACTTTAATGTCAAACTCGCGGGCCAGGCATTTCATGGTCCTGCCCGCGGGCAGGTTGCCCCGCACCGCACCATCGATCTCGCCGCTCTTCAGGAGCCTGACCAGTTCCGACCAGGGCTCCTCTGTGCGGGCTACTTCCAGGTTGCCATCGACATCGCACTCACCATCCGGATCGCCCACCAGCAGAAGATCGGCATACTCTGTGGCCGACTTCAGGGATGAGATCAATTCCGCATCGCCATTCCAGATTCCGATGCCGATCCTTGCATGAGTGGCCCTGGCCTTCTCCTGCAGAGATCGAATAAATGCGGTGTCCATCTTCTACTCACCAGCTTCTCTTTGCAATCCCGATCAGATTCCCGTCACGCATTCCTTTTCGAAATCGAAGAGGACCGCCTCTTCCCCTCCGGAGCGAAGGACGAGCTGCAGCTTTGCAGTCACCTGGCCGATCACAGCCGCGGTCAGGCCGCGCTTCTCGAATATCCTCAGAACCTCTTTAGCATTCTCGGGGCTGGTGGTCACCACGAAGCCCATGCCGGGATACATCTTCAGCCAGCCGGCCATGTCAAGGTTCTTGGGTACCGGTATCTCATCCATGTCCACGACGGCGCCGACGCCGCTCGTCTCCAGCAGCATCGCAAGCGTTCCGAGAAGGCCGGGATTGCTGATATCCTTTCCCGCTTTTACCAGGCCGGCCTCTCCCAGTTCCTGCATGGACCCGAGCTGAGTTAGCAGTGTCTTTCGATCCTTGAAGCTGGTGGAGTCAAAGTTTATGGCGAACCTGGGGTGAGCCGCGCCGTCCATGTCGGCAGCCGCCACCACCATATCGCCGACGCGCGCCGTGCTGCTCAGGATCACGGCGTCCTTCCGGGCCTTTCCCAGGATCGCGACATCCAGGGCGCTGTAGGGCGTGTCGGGATGCAGGTGGCCGCCGATGATGGGTACATTGAACTTCTCAATGGCTTTCTTCATGCCGCGCAGGACCTTCTCCGCCACCTCCTGATTGTCGACGGATAGGACATCCACCATGGCCACCGGCCAGCCGCCCATGGCCGCGATGTCGTGCACATTGACCAGCACCGAGCAGTAGCCCGACCATTCCGGGTCGGCCTCCATGAGCCTGGACCAGATGCCGTCCGCCGCCAGAAGCATTACCTCATCGCCGTCGTCTATCACCGCGGCGTCCTCGCCGAAAGAGGCGATGATGCGCTCGGATTCAATGGGAAAGAATTGGAGGAGACTTCCAATCTGCTTCTTTCGGGTGATTCCCGCAAACCCGCGAAGCTCAGCCACCAGAGACTGCAGATTCATTGAACATTCTTTATGCCCTGACCAAAAAAAGATGACGCCAAAGGCGCGGGAGAAGCCGGCAAATCCCGTCGGGGAATGGTAGGCGGCAAGTTTTTAATCTAGAACATCATGCTACAGTTTGACATTCTTTTCCAACTTAAGGATTCCAGTGGAAAAATAGCCTAACTAATTTCTTAAAGCATCTCTAGATATCGAAAATCTTAGACTTAACAAATAATAATAATAAGTTCTTCTTCGTAATAATCCTTAAAACAACATCATTAATGAACCGATTCATTCGAAAAAAAGGGGTTGACAAAAAAAATATCGGATGAAGTCAATACAAAACCACATCAAGACCCTCATTCCTGAGAGGAGATAGGGTGGTGCGGCTTGATCCGTGGAAATACAGAACTCATATTACAGACTAAGATCTCTTGCTCGCGATCCTACGAACCAGATCAACCGATTCTTTCGGGTCGACCGATTTCGTGAGGCAACTGGTTCTATCCGCCGACCGATTCGTTCAAGAGCTTTCGAGAACAATGGTTTTATAAAACGGGGTTTAGAGGAAATTGCACAAAAGGATCTTCGAACAGGGCCGCAGCCTGCTGATCAGGCTTGACCATGGCAAGGACATGATCGCAGAGATCACAGAGCTGGCCGGGGATCTTGGGATTGAGACCGGCATCTTCTGGGCCATCGGAGCACTCAGCAGTGCAGAGCTGGGCTACTACGATCAGGTCAAACATGAGTACGGCAAGATCCCGGTCGAAGAGCCTGTGGAACTGGCCTCCTGTTCAGGGAACATATCCATCAGAGACGGCCAGCCGTTTGTGCATGCGCATGCTGTGCTGGCGGATCGGAAGGGAAAGACCCTGGGCGGCCACCTCATGAAAGGCCGCGTCTTTGCGGCAGAGGTTCATTTGCAGGAGCTTTCGGGCCAAAGCCTGCGCCGAGTGCATGATCCGACAACAGGCTTGAAGCTCTGGGGTGAAGAGTGAAGAACTCCGAGTACTTCGAGTTGCTGCAAAGCGGCCTGAATGATGCATTGACGGTCGCCGAGGCGGCTCGTTCCCAGGGAAAGGACCCCACCGCGAATGTGGAGATACCCCTGGCCGTCGACCTTGCGGAGCGGGTCGAGAAGCTGATCGGCATCCCCGGCATTGCCGTTCGCATTCGAGAGCTGGAAGAGAAGGGACTGAGCCGCGAAGAGGCGGCCCTTGCCATCGGCCTCGACTTCGCGGAAGGGCGCCTGGGTGCGGGTGCCTCCAAGATCGAATCCGTGGAAAACGCCATCCGGACGTCCGTCGCCATTCTCACGGAAGGCGTCGTGGCCGCGCCCATCGAAGGCATCGCTCGCGTGGACTTGGGAAAGAACGATGACGGGACCGAATACCTCAAGGTTTACTACGCCGGGCCCATCAGGTCTGCGGGCGGCACGGCCCAGGCGCTCTCCGTTCTGGTGGCCGACTACGTGCGCCGCGCCGTGGGGATTGCACCCTGGAAGCCCCGCCCGGAGGAGGTGGAGCGCTACGTGGAAGAGATCGGCGTCTACAAGCGCGTGGCAGGCCTGCAGTACTCGCCCTCCGATGACGAGATCAGGACCATTGTGCGCAACTGTCCCATCTGCATCGAAGGCGAGCCGACCGAGGAGGAAGAGGTCTCGGGCTATCGCGATCTGCCCAGGATTGAGACCAACCGCGTGCGGGGGGGCATCGCCCTGGTCTCGGCAGAGGGGATTGCGCTCAAGCGTCCCAAGCTGAAGAAGCACGTCTCGAAGCTCGGCATCTCCGGCTGGGAGTGGCTGGACTCACTGGCTGCCGGCAAGAAAGATGGGGGCAGCGACTCCACCCCCAAGTTCCTGCGTGACCTCATCGCCGGGAGGCCCGTCTTCTCCCATCCCTCCCGGCCGGGGGGTTTCCGGCTGCGCTACGGTCGGGCCAGGAACACCGGCCTGGCCGCGGCCGGCTTCAACCCGGCCAGCATGCTGCTCCTGGGCGAGTTCATGGCTCCGGGAACACAGGTCAAGGTGGAGCAGCCGGGAAAGGCCGCAGCCGTGGCCCCAGTCAGTTCCATCGAGGGCCCGACGGTGCGGCTCCTGAACGGCGATGTGGTCAGGTTCGATTTTCCCAAAGACATCCTGGAGTGGATGCCGGCCACCTGCAAGGATCCGCGGTCCATCAACATCGCTCTGAAGGCTCACATATCCAAGATCCTCGACCTGGGCGAGATCCTCATCAGCTACGGCGAGTTTCTGGAGAATAACAAGCCTCTGGCCACCGCATCCTACACCTTTGAGTGGTGGGCGAAAGAGCTGGAGAAAGCCGGCGGCGACCCGAAGGGATTGGAGTTGATCGGCGGCGAGGAAGCCATTGCCCTATCCAGGCGGTTCAACGTGCCGCTTCATCCTGCCCACACCTATCTCTGGCATGACCTTACGCCGGAGGAATTCGAGAGTCTGGCCTCGATCGTCTCTGCGGACGGCATTCTTGATTCGGGAAAGCTCTTCCTCCCACTGGCCGCCAAGGACATTCTGGAAACTCTGCTGGTGCTGCATAAGGTTCGGGACGGAAAGATAGTAATCGAAGATCCCCTGCCGCTGCTGCTCTGCCTGGGCATAGATGTGCAGGACGGCGGCCTGAAGAGGACCTGGGATAGGATGGAAGGCTCGGCTTTGGAGGCCGTAAACAGGGTTTCCGGGATCATTGTGCGGGCCAGAGCGCCCACGCGCATCGGTGCACGCATGGGCCGGCCCGAGAAGTCCGATAAAAGACTGATGCGCCCTCCGCCTCACGTTCTCTTCCCCACGGGCGATGAAGGCGGCAAATCGAGATCGATCATCGAGGCGGCCAAGCACGCCACGGGGAATGTCTCGGGAATGGTGAACGTAGAGATCGAGCGGCGCGTTTGCCGGAGCTGCGGCAAAGAAGGATTTGCCTTCCGATGCGGTTGCGGCGGCCTGACGGACAAAAAAAGAGTCTGCCCCAAGTGCAACGTTCCGGCAGCGGAGAAATGCCCCAGGTGCGGAGAGAAGACAACTGCCGCCTCCGCCATGAATATTGACATCCACAAGCTCTACCACCAGGCTCTGGAGAACCTGGGCGAGCGCGAGCCGGATTCTCTGAAGGGAGTCATGGGCCTCTCCTCCCGCGACAAGACGCCCGAGCCTCTGGAGAAGGGAATCCTGCGCGCCAAGCACGGCATAAACATCTTCAAGGACGGCACTGTGAGGTACGACCTCACCGACCTGCCGCTTACCCATTTCCGGCCGGATGAGATGGGCACCAGCCCGGAGAGGCTGCGGGAGATCGGCTACACCCTCGACATGCACGGCGCGCCGCTGGAGAGGCCGGATCAGGTCTGCGAGCTGCGGGTGCAGGACATAATTCTGGCCACGGATGCAGGAGTGTACATGGTCAAGGTCGCCCAGTTCGTGGATGAGCTTCTCGTCAAGTTCTATGGCCTTAAACCATTCTATAATGCCAGTACGCCCGCCGACCTCATCGGGACCCTGATGGTGGGACTTGCGCCGCACACCTCGGCCGGAGTGCTCTGCCGGCTCATCGGCTACAGCGGAGCCTCGGCGGGCTTCGGCCATCCCTTCTTCCATGCCGCCAAGAGGCGCAACTGCGACGGCGATGAGGACTGCGTGATGCTGCTCATGGACGCGCTCCTGAACTTCTCCATGTCTTACCTGCCCGAGAAGCGAGGCGGCAAGATGGATGCCTGCCTGGTCATGACCACCATCCTCAATCCGGCGGAGGTGGACAAGGAGGCGCACAACCTGGATCTGACGCACGCCTATCCGCTGGAGTTTTACGAGGCCACGCAGGCGAACGCCAATCCCAAGGATCTGGAATCCAGTTTCGATCTGGTCTCCAGGAGGCTGGGCTCCGATGCGCAGTACGAGGGCTTCGACTTCAGCCACGACACCGACGACATCGCCGCCGGACCCAAGAACAGCGCCTACAAGACCCTGGAGACCATGGTCGATAAGATGGACGCCCAGCTCGAACTGGCGCGCCTGATCCGGGCCGTGGACGAGCAGGATGTGGCCGAGCGCGTCATCAATTCTCACTTCCTGCCGGATCTGATCGGCAACCTGCACGCCTTCTCCAAGCAGAAGGTGAGGTGCGTAAAATGCGGGGCCAAGTTCAGACGCCCGCCCTTGAAAGAAACCTGCCCCAAGTGCGGCGGTCGGCTGATCCTGACGGTGCACGAGGGAAGCGTCCGCAAGTACCTGGAGGTCTCGATAAAAGTGGCCGAGGAGTATAACGTGAGCAGCTACACCAAGCAGCGGCTGCAGCTGCTGAAGATCGAGATAGAATCGCTCTTCAAGAGCGACAAGGCCAAGCAGACGGGGCTGGCGGACTTCATGTAAGCTGCTTCGTTTCTGTACGCGCAATAATTCAGGATGACCATTGCCGGAGCCTGAAAACCAGAATTTAAAAAATTATCATCAAAGGCGTTGATATCGATCGATGAATGAATGCACATCTATAATTTTAAATATCAATCCATATTAGAGTATACCAGTTCTGAGGGATATATTCGAGGGAGAGATGACCTATGAGCAAAAGGCTTATCATTATTTCACTGCTGGCAATGATGCTTGCCGGCAATGCGCTGGGCGAGTTCGCCCAAATTCCGGCATCCAATGACGTTTATATTGGTCTTGGGACGGAGAATATGCAGGTCTACAACCAGAGCAATCAACTTATCTGCTCCGTCAATGTGACCGATATCAACGGCACCAGAGTAAGCACTTATCCCGGAGTGCCCATGATCCAGTTTGATATCTCGAACCTTAATGTCACGGATGACGATATTGCGATTCTGGTGCTGAAAGCCGCCTCAATCAAGAAAAACGGCAGCGACTCGGCTCTGATTGCACTTCTGTCCATAGGCTCGGAATGGGATGAAGGGTCTGATTATACCACACTTCTGGTCAACATTCTTCCTGCCTGGAATATCGTCAAGAAGAATGACCTGACTCAGATGGGCTCCGATAGCGATGGCGACCAGGTCTTCGCCTTTGATGTATCCAAGAAGTTGATGGACGCCAAAGCTACCGGGAGCAGCATGTCGTTCCTCCTGGAGGCCATCAGCAACAGCAGCTATGAGGCCGATTTCCTGTCAAGGGAAAGCAACCGGGGGCCGTACCTGATCGTAATGCCTTACCCCGAATCCGGGGCCGATTCGGCTCAGACGGAAAATCAGACTACAGCACTACCGCCTGCGGTTGCGTCAGCCTTAGCTTCGCTGCCGGCCCAAGAATCTGCTCCATCATCGGCCACAACCTCCGCGTCAACGTCGGTTTCGACATCGGCTTCAAACTTGCCTTCGAACATGAGCGAGGCTGGCAATGCCGTCCGGGCGGCTTCAGCTGCTGACAAGCAGAATAATGAAAGCATCAACAATGAAAGCATCAACAAAACGACAGGAATGAGGGCCAATCTTAATGCCAATCAGAAGCTCACGATTCCTCTGGGAGAAGGCGTGAACCTATAATCCGGACAGAGCGCTGCGATGAAGCTTCCACTAAAGATCTGAAGGGCTGCGGAGAAATATCTTTTCATATTTTTAAGATTTTAATATTATTCCGAAAATTTTTGGTCCGGATATTTTCCATATCGGTGCTTCTCCAGACATTATCTTTATATCGTCAGAGTGCAGACCATACTAATTACAATTATTTGGAGGGTTAAAGAATGGTCTTTAGAAATTTGATCCTGGCACTGCTCGCTCTGGGATTTCTTTCTATCTCCTGCGCATCAGCCTTTGACGGCCAGGGGTATTATCAGGCACCTTACTATCCAGGATGGTGTCAGCCTCAGACTTGCTATCCCTGCCCGACGCCATACTACTGTCAATGTCAGCCAGTGTGCAACTATCCATGCCAGTATCCGTGTCAAACGCCTTACTGCTACGACTATTCATGTCAAGGGGGCAATTTCTGTTATTTCCCCTACAACTGTCCAACGCCCTGGCTGTACTAAAGTCGCGAGCTGCTAGGGGAATACCTGACGCGCTATAGAGCTTGCAGTTGCGGATGACGCAGCTGCCTCATAGCTTTGGCCGTGGTTGTTTTCGTGATCTCTCGCAGCAGTTCTTTGTCGATGTTCGTGCTGTCTATTCTCACCGGCAGCGCCCTGAACGCATTGCTTGGATATGCCACCGGGTGAGATCGAGACCGGCCTGGAGAGCCGCATGGTGCAGGATTAGCCAGATGAAAGAGACCAGGCAAAGCTTTGTTCTCCGATCTTCTCAAGAACAATCTCGGTCAGATGAAAACCGGCGAGGTGCCGGAGGAGGCTATCCGCGACGCGAGGACGAAGATGGAGCAGATGAGGTGCAAGGCCCCTTACGGGCAGTGCAAGAACTGCTTCTCCGAGACGGCCAGGCTATTCTACAAGCAGATCGACCTCATGCGCTCCTTACGGGTGTACCGGAATCGCGATAGTGCAAAGAGTGCGGACGCGCTGAAGGATCTCCCGCTGGAGAGCTGTTCGGGCAGGTGATCGTCCCGGTCGGCCAGTCCCATCTGCAGGACCTCGTTGATGCGGCGCTTGTTGCCGTCTTTGCGGCGTAAGAACAGAGGCAGCACGATGTTCTCGCTCGCCATGAGCGTGGGCATGTGAGATGAAACTGCGGGAAGACAAGGGCAGAAAATAATTTAAGTGCTCAAGTCAACCGGAAACCCGTGACAGTCTTCAGGGCTTATGATGTTAGAGGTGTCTATGACACCGATCTTACAGAGGAATTGGTCCGGCAGGTTGGCAAGTCCTTTGGCTCCTTTGCCGGAGGAGAAACGGTCTCTCTTGGCAGGGATACACGCATCAGCGGACCCGTCCTTCAAAAAGCGTTTCTGGACGGGGTCTTGAGCACCGGATGCGAGGTGCAAAGCTTCGGCATCATTCCCATTGCCATCTTGAGCTACATCACCTGGGCGGATAGGCTAAAAGCCGCAGCTTACATCTCCGCATCTCACAACCCTCCGGAGTACAACGGCGTGCGCTTCAGAACCGGCGACGGCTATGGGCTGCTCTACCAGGAGTCGTCTATCATGAAATTCTACCGCGAGGGCGGCTTTCTGGCTGGAAATGGCCTAAAGATCGAGCGCTCGCCGGAGGAGGCCATTGAGAGATACCGGCAATATGTGGCGAAAAAACTCAACCTGAAGCATTCTCTCAAAGTGGTCCTGGACATGGGCAACGGTTCGGCCTGCGCTATGGATTCCTTTTACAGGAGGCTTGGCTTCGACTCAATCGTTCTCAACGGCAACATGGACGGCCTTTTCCCTGGCCGCGGGCCTGCCCCCAATGAGGAAACGCTTCTGCCCGCCTGCCGGATCGTGGCGGACAACAAGGCGGACTATGGCGTCGGCTTCGATCCCGACGCCGACCGGGGCATAATCATCGACGACCTGGGACGGGTTCTGCCCCCGGAGAAGGTGGCCATAATCATCGCCCGCCGCAGATACAAACCGGGCGATCTGGTCATCTCCGGCTTCGACTGCTCCATGATCCTGGAACGCGAGCTGGAGAAGGACGGCATTAAAGTCATGCGGGAGAAGGTGGGAGACGTCTTTGTGGCCAATCGGGTGAAGAATGAATCGGCGGTCCTGGGCGTGGAACGAAGCGGCCACTTCTTCCTGCCGGAGTTCCAGTACTCCGATGATCCCTTCGTTATGAGCCTTGCCATCGGCGAGATCATCTCTGAAGGGGAGAGGCTTTCCACTCTCGCGGATGAGATCCCGGATTATCCCTTCAGGCAGTTGAGCATTCACCTCAACGAAGATCCGGCTGCGGTCATGCTTCGTCTGAAAGATGCGCTGGCGAGGGAAGAGCCGGACACCACCGACGGGCTGAAGATCACCACCGACAGCTACAGCATACTGATTCGCCCCAGCAACACTGAGCCGATTCTGAGGCTTTACATCGAGACCACGGGAAGCGATATGAAAGAGCTGGAGGCGCGCTACGAGCAGCTTATTCATCAGGCCATGTCGGCCTGATTCCGCTCAAATATCGAGATGATGAAAAATTTATCAGAAGGAGGCGCTTGCTACCGCAGATTGGGGCCGACTGCAGACACGGGCGACATCTTGGCCGCAACAGTTGCAAAGGAAGCTATTTAACGCGCCCCATCCCATAATATAACCAACAACGTTTCCAGAGCTGATGCCCTCTTGAGCTACCCAGATGTCTGCGTTCTCATACCGACTCTCAACGAAGAAGAGTCCATCGAATCCGTGATCAAGGAATTCCAAGCCCTGGGCTTCGAGAATATCCTGGTGGCGGACGGCCACAGCACAGACGCCACCGTGGCCAAGTCAGAAAAAGCCGGTGCCCGCGTATTCCTTCAGTCCGGCTCCGGGAAAGGGCAGGCACTGAAAGAGGTCTTCGAGGTCATTGAGGAGAAGTACATCCTTCTCATCGACGGGGACGGCACTTACCTCCCCGAAGAGGCATCCCTCCTCTTGACGCCGCTCCTCAAGGGCAGGGCGGATCATGTGGTGGGCAACCGCTTCGGCCACTTGAAGGGCGGGGCTCTGAAGCGCCTCAACATGTTCGGCAACAAGATGATCAATCGCTTCTTCGTCTTGATCTATCGTGTAGAACTCGCGGATATTCTCTCCGGCTACCGGGCCTTCACCGCGGACGGCATTCGCAGCCTGGATCTATCCACGCCCGGCTTTGAGATCGAGTCTGAGATCACCATCGAGAGCGTGAAGAAGGGCATGCGCATCATGGAGGTGCCCATCACCTATATGCCGAGGCCCGCGGGCACCAGGACCAAGCTCAATCCCCTTCGAGACGGACTGAAGATCGTGATCACAATCTTTCGCATGGCCAAGACCGAGAACCCCATGTTCTTCTTCGGACTGATCGGCTCCTTTTTTGGAGCTATCGGTTTTCTCATCGGCCTGTACGTCGCCAGGGATTGGTTTGCCTGGAGAATAGAGCATATTCCGCTAACCATCCTGACCGCGATACTGATAATAGTGGGCATCCAGCTCTTCATCATCGGAATGCTGGGAGACGTCATGGCCTCCATGCACCGAGAGATGATGCGAGAGATCTATCGCAAGAATAAATAATATTTTTGAAATTAAAAAAAAACCACCCAAAAAAATAGTCGAGGAAGTTCCGCATATTTTCAGCGGAACTCCATCTTGGCATCGCTCTTGGCCTCGACCAGATAGGCCCTTCCCGGCATAAGGGTCTCATTCTCTGCCAAATGCGTCCAGCCATTGTCTTCATACTTCCAGATGAAAGCTGAGACCAGGCCCTTTTGCACCGCTTCCGGATACTTGTATCTCTTGTGCTCGGCATTGACCGTGATGTTGTTGAGGTCCACGGTCTTGTTCACCGGCAGGCCGATCATGTTCCATCCTGTGTGCAGATCCAGGCGGAAGGGCAGATCAACGGGTTTGCCTGATATTTCTATGGAGAAGTTGTCGGCGCTGTCTATGAGGTATCCTTCACCTGCTGCAAACTTGGTCACATTGACCATGCCCGCATCCTTCATGCTGAAGTCCCAGCCACTGCTCTTAATGGAGAACACACTACGGTAGGGCTTGTTTTTGAGATACTTGAGAGAGGATGCGTCTCTTGGATCCAGGTAAATTGATACCGCATTCCAGCCGGCGGTTATATTGATCAACTGAACCTGACCGGGGATGAGCACATACTCGACCTGGAAGCTTCTGTTCTCGCCGAGCTTTGGCCGGATGATGGGCCACATTACCTTCTTCTGGTCGCCTATGATGTCCTCATCATGCCAGACTGCCAGGCCGTTCTCCTTCACCACTATCTTATCCGCATCTTTGGGCAGCATGACCTCGCCGACGATGGCCGGAGGCGAATTGAGATTCAGCTCTCCCGACGAGCTGTCCGTCTCAATCCAATAAATCCAATCGGTGGCACTCTCGTTATTCGGTGTTACCGATACCATCAAGGCCATGTTTTTGCCCGTATCGTTTGTCTCGGTCACCGCGGTGGAATAGGGCAGATCCGGCGTCCCCGGCAGGCTCGGGCGGAAGCTGGGATCTCCCAGGATCACGTCCATATAAGCGGTCTGGTTTAACATCTCCTTGACCGATTCAGTCCATGCTGGAAGCTCTTCATGGTATTCTGAGAGCTTCTTGAGATCTCCGGCGCCCCTGAACTTCAGAGTGTAGAGGTTGTCTGCATCGAGCTGAGCCTGCCCGACGGTGGCGTTCTCATATACCAGAGACTGGTAGAACCTCTTGAAGTAGTCATCCGACACGAAGATCCAGGAAAGAGCAGACTCGCCGATGTAGTTGACCGCTCCCGCCCGAATGAAGGACAGAGCTATGGAGTCCTCCAGGTTGCGGGGGATGTACATCCTGGTCCCGCTCGCGTTCAGATAATAGCCCTTGAGGTTCACGGTAACACAGGCCGCTGCAGTTGTAGTCTGGGGCGACAGCGCCAATTCCTTCACATGCGCTCCGGTGAGAGTCGCATCCGTGAGCGACCACTCGGAGAGCAGCCAGGATTCTTCATTGCCGTGATGGTCGAAGTGCACTATATTCTGACCGTTATTCATCTGCGAGATGGCCTGCTGAGAGGTGGCCTCTTCGTAGCGGAGATCCTTGACATTCAGTCCCGCATCTAGCAGATAGTCTCGAACGCTTGCCGCAGTCGGCGCCTGGGGGTAGGAGAGAGGCGGCGTCGATATCACCAATCCGTTGCTCTTCCAGGCTCCCTTGAGCCGATCATAGGCCAGGGTGCGGGCCAGCATTTGAGATGCATCATAAACCGACAGCCCCATGATCCTGCCCACAGCAACCTCGCTGTAGTTGTCGTCATCTCTGGGCAGCTGATAGTCTCTGTAGATCTCATACTCCATGACTGGCGTCAGCTTTTGAATGAGGCCCGTGGTGATGAACGGCATGGACCCGGGATCTCCCACCACCATCAGATACCTGGGTGACAGCTTTAGGGCGTCAACAACATCCTTCAGGTTGGCTTCCTCGCTCAGGGGATCGACCTGCTGCGGGTCCTTGGCTACATCCACCAGCAGAGCCTGGCGAGCAGACGCAGCTTGAGCTGCTACCAGTGAAAGCCTCGGCACCTTGGTGTGGCTGAAGGATGTGATATTCACGGCATCGATGTTGGAGCGCACATTGATGGTATGGTTCTCGGTTCTCTGGACGGTCCCGTCTCCCACCTCAATATTGAACTTCCACTTGCCCGGCATGAGGAGCTGCACCCTTAATTCATAGAGTTTATTCTCGGCAATATCGGCGATCTCGACCCTGCCGCTCCTCCCGTCCGGACTGTAAAGGTTGAGGGCGGTGTAGCCAGCGGGCTGACCAAGGTTCCAGCTGATGTTTGTTCTGCCTGAATAGATCCAGGTCGGATATGTCAGGTTGATGACGGGTGGATCGTCCTTGTTTATGAGGGTGTGATTGTAAGCAAATCCTTCATAGGCTGCGGTCGCGCCCGTATCCAGACGCTGCTTCCAGCCGGCATCCATAGGATACAGGATCTCCGCTTCCAGGTTCAGGCTGGCGGACTCATCCGGCTGCAAATGGCGAATGTTCCACCGGAGTAATGAGCCGTTGAGGAAGGCGCTTGTGGCGTTGGTCGGTAGTCCTGTGTAGGGATCTGTGATATTCACCTCGCCCCTGTCCGGCCTGGGCCATTTTAAAAGCCGGCCCATGGGAAATATGTCCAGCAGACGCACATCGGTCATGTCCTCCTGGCCGGTATTGGTCAGTGTCACATTGATTCTGACGATCTCTCCCAGCTCTTCGGCCGGTATTTGACCGGGCGTGGCCTCGACACGCACCTGCAGATCTTCAATAAAGGTGCGCTCGACTACGGGCTCGGGAGACGGAGGCAGCAGCGAGAGATCATGGGAGTTGGTCATGACCACCATGTTCGGGCTTTCGCCTCGCTTCTTCATCTCCTCGACCAGGAACTCGCGGCTTCCATCGAATAAGGTTAGGTTCATCCCGGTTAGGTTCTGCCGTACATTCTTTGAGATGGGGCCGACCAGTATCGCCTCATTGGCTCTGAGACGCTGAATGGCCGCGGCCGTCTCTGCAGGCAGCCCATCATTCACGTAGAGAATCGGCCAGTTGATATAGGATGCAATCGGCGCTGCCGCCAGGGCCGCGCTGTAGTTCTCGCCCACAAGCACAACGCCCGGCGAACTCTTCCAGTACCGGCTCAGCTTTCCGGCCAAATCGGCACTGTTGTTGGCCACAATCTTCGTGTCGCTCTTCCAGGAGATATTGCCGATTCCCAGGGACTTTCCGCCAAGCTGCGTCAGTAGCCAGCGAGCTGCGGACGATGGCGGCTCCAGCTCCGACCAGAGGGGCGTGTAAACCACATTGTACTCAAAGGCCACTCCCGCTGCACCGGCTTTGGAGAGGTCCTCGATATATCTGACTGCGCCGTCCACATTCTGTGTGGAGAGAACGTAGCCCACGTAGTCGTCGCTCAGCCTGACATAGACCGGCCGCTCACTCATGCCTGCCGCAAGATGCACATCCTGGGCAGAGAGAGGAGAGATTATGGTGAAGTCGGCTTTCGTGATTATATCTGCATAATTATACCCTTGATTGCGATCAAAGGGATTGTCCAGGGCAACGCCGAGCTTGGCGGGACCAAGGTCAGTGGTGATATTGTGGGCATCGTCCAGGATCTGCATAACCTGTTCCTGCTTCCACTGATTCCACCTTTCCAGGTTGTAGCTGTTGGCATTGATCTTGGTGATGTCGATACCCGTGTCCCTGTAAAACTTCTCCTTGCACACGTCGCAGAAGCAGTAGTTCTCGTCCTGGAAGCCGAACTTATAGAGCACCACGCCATCCGCCTTATAATCATCAATCAGCGTTTCGATCTTGTTATAGAGATAATCCTTTACCTCCGGGTTCACAGGACAGAAATAGCTGGCATTGCCGCCAATATCCGGATTGGATACCTGCAGCCAGCTGGCATCAAACTTGGATTTATCGAGATTCTGGCTCTCCAGGCCCGCTTCGGCGAGAAGCGCTCTGCTCGCGTCAGGGACGGCTTCGATCTGGCCGAATTGAGACTGCGTAATGGTCGGGAGCTCCAGAGATGCTGTAACATAAGCCTTCATGCCGTCTTTATGGGCCGCCTCCACCAGAGCTTTGACTTTATCGCCCTCTCCATGGATGGTGATGGCGGTAATATTGGCTGCCTTGAAGGTATCGAGTATGGCCGAAGAGCCATATTTTTCCAGATCGCTCTCCTCAACCCATCCGTTTCTATCCCCTGCAGACACGTCTTTGGGCAGAATCAATAGCGGCTTTATGACCGTCTGGTTGTTCTGCGACCAGATGGCAAGAGGTGTGGCTGCGACTGAGGAGTGCCAGTCGTCCGCGCCGACGAGGATCAGATCATCCATATCTGCCTTTACACCCCTCTCCAGCGGCCCACCCGCCGCACCGCAGATTACCGCACCGGATAAAGCAGCAATGAATAGTAATACCGTGAGCAGCTTCACACCTTCACCTCTTCCATCGAGACGCCTGCGTCTTGCAGCGCCCTTGCATTCTCCTCACCGATATCGCCCAAAGTCTTTGCCTTGGAAAGCCCAATGCTTCGTTTTGTCATATCTTTTATAACGGACACTGCCGCCTCTGTTACATTACCGCTGCATATAATCAGAGGCACACCCTCAGACTTGGCCAGCTGGTAAGCCTTGAAGATGTCCACAGGCTCATTGCTGGAGAGTATCACCTCTGCCGTACCGTTCTTGAAGATCTCGGAGGCGAAGAGCCAGGATTCCTCACACAGGTTCTTGCCCTGGATGCGTTTGATCTCAACGCCCTGCAGCGACTTTTCCGCATCCTCGGATACTATGCTCTGATTGCCCAGTATCACGATCTTTGCATAGCCCTGCAAGAGCTCCCGGTCCTTATCGCTGAGCTTGCCGGGTGGAATGGTCACGATCGCTTTGGTATCGTTATTTGGAACGCACGCCGTGGCGACGGTGCTGTAGAGGAGATCGTCTCCGGTTAAGACCACCTCGCCCTCCGGACGCACGACGCTGACGGTCGCTATCTCTTCTGGCATGGGGATGCCGTTGGAATCGATAAGCTGGAACACAATTGGATACTGGCCCGGCTGAGATGCGAGCATGGTGAAGTTTGCGATGCCGGGTTTTTGCTCAGTCACATCCACTACCTGCGTCAGCGGTATGACCATAAGCTGGGGCGGCGTGGCAACCCCTACCATCACTCTCTCCTTGACATCGAGCATGATTTTAAAAGAGCCTTTGTAGGTCTTATTGGTCGCCATCTCATCCGGCACCTCGATGTCGACGTTGTAGCCCCGGACCGCTATGCCGAACTCGACCTCGGCCTTCACACTGGAATTCTTGGTCCGGTTTCCAAGAGACGTAGCGGTGAGCTCCATCTCGCCCTTCTTACCCGGCGCGGTGGTTTGTACATTCAATTTCATGAGATGAGTGACTCCCGGATCTAAAGAGACATCATAAGGCAGAGGTTGCTCCAGATCTCCGTCGAGCAACGTGGCCGACCACCCCTCGGGCAGCGGCGAGGAGTCGATCGATGCCACATCGCGGAAGGTGCCGAGATTTTTTATGGCCAGCTCGAACTGAGCGATATCTTCCGCCTTGGCAGTGATTGAGCCGGACTTGGCGTCATCCAGGGTCATGCTGAGGCCGTAGTTCTCCTTGCCAACGACAACTACATTGAAATCAATTCTCAGGGGAATGGAGGGCGGAGTGCTGTCCAATAAATAGATATATCCAGTGTAGGTTCCAGGCTTGGTCTCGGGAGGTATGGCAAAATAGATCTTGATTTCTGCTCCATCCTGAGGTTTTAGCGGCTTTATTTCGGGCATCGAGAGAAAGATGAAGTCCTTGGCATCTCCACTCACCTGAGTGCCGCTGATCTCGAAGATGGTTGCGTCTCCAATATTGGTCACCTTTAGAGTTTTTTCCTCCACCTCCCCAGGATGGAGCACCACATCGAACCTTTCCTTATCTGGCGACAGCTGGGCAAATCCCAGGCTCGTCAGCAGAAATAGAACAACGACCGCGCATATCAGTCTCATCTAACACCACACGATGGCATGTGCCGGATTTTTTCACAGTTATTTTTTCTACTTATAAACCCTGTCCCCAAGCGATAAATAAATATGGTTTCTATAAGCGACTAGCTAGTTTATATCTGTTATGTCCTAATTATGGCGATCAGGTGTTCCCTTGGATCGAGAAAAAGCCTTTCTGGTGGCCACGCCTTTTAAGAAGCGCGGCAAGAAAAGTCTCAAGATCAGTGATTTCATCTTCGCCCTATCCCTCGATCTGAAATGGGGCCCTCCGGAGAAGGTGCGCGCTCTGCTGAGGGAAGCGGAATCAGAGGGGATGGTGAAGATGGAGGGTGAGGTGGTGCACGCCACCTTTGACGCGGAAGCAATGGATGTCCCGGTCGGATTCAAGCCCACCACGGAGGAAGGCATCCTGGACCGGGGAATCAGGCTCATCACCTCCCAAACTGGCATGAGCAGAAAAGAGGTCATCGCCCTGGCCAACGAGAAGCAGGATTCTCTGAAGAAGCTGGTAGAGCTTGATGCCATTGTCCTCCTGGTGGCGAGAGAAATGGGCATCGACGTTCGCGATCTCGCCGGGGAAGCTTACGAAAATCTTCTGGCCAGGAGCAAAGAGCCAAAGAGTTCATGACGGGGCTTATAGACGCGACAAATGTACGGGACATCCGGATGAAGTGATTTTGGAAGTGAATCGGACAATGGCCGATACTACTCTCTACGAGCTGCTGGGCGTCTCCAAAGAGCGAGCCGAAGAGATCGCCAGGAAGGTCAGGGCATCTTTTTCCGAGTCGGATGGACCCGATATTTGGATAAGGCGGCTGATAGACGAGTTCGGCATCGACGAAAAAAATGCTGAGATCTTTGCTTGCGGCTGGTTTGCCGGCAAGTACGCAGGCGTGTCCGAGGTCTTCAATGTCGTGCAGCGCGGAATGGACGAGATTGAGAAGGACCGCATAGAGAAAAGAAATCGCTCCGGCATGGACGGTTACGCTTGAAGAGCAGCATCAAGAACCATTTTAATTTTGATTGGATTTAAAGAGATTTCAAATTACAATCGATAAGGGGAGATAGTTTCACCTTCCACCGGCCGCAAAGCCGGGCATTCCTATGGTTTTGGCGGCGAACCGCTGCCTCGCGCCGCAAGCGCCTTTCCAGTGTATCAGGAACTCTTATGCCATTTTTTGTCATACTGCCGCACCGCCAGCTTTCGGCTGCCCGTTCGCCCTTTCAAAGCCAAATTAGACCAATTCATCGATATGCTTCATATCGGAAACTTCCGTAAGGTCGCTGATGGACTCATGCTCCACCTCGATTCCGCACTCTCGGGCGGCGGCCACCAGATTCGTTCCTCCCACCAGAGCAATTCCGGCATGGTCCCTCTCCACGGAGACGCCGAGGACGTTCATGTTGGGCTCACCCAGCTCCAGGACGCCCGCGAACTGTGCGTCGGCCAGGAGATCGAGCACCTCTTCAATGCGATCCCTGGCAAGCATTGGTGCCTCATGAAGATTGCCCAGGATCCGACCGTTGCCTGTGCGCATCATGCCCGTGATGTCCGTCAATCCCTGCACCGTGAGCACGTCTATAGGGTCGAGGGTCGTGGCCCAGTACATGAGCATATCCGTGAACCTTGCCGGCTCGCGTTCCACCACCTCGATCAATCCTCCGCCTTTGGGACGCACAGGTATGCCGTGCTTCAGCAGCACTCCGCAGATGGTCAGGCTGCAAGCGGTCTTGATGCGAACCATCCGGCCTTCGTCCAGAAGCTTGATCAAGGGAGAGACCGCGAGCCCACTTTGAATGGTGTCATAAAATATCGCGAGCGTTTCTGCCAGGTTCTCTTTCTGCACGAGAGTGGTATTGGTTATGATCTTGCCGTTCATCCCGGCCGGATCGAAGCTCACCTGTTGCATGAGGTTCTCAATCCTGGCCAGGGTAAAGATAATCCTTTGAGATGTCTTCACGCCCTACAGTCGAACCTGGGGATTTATTAGCTTTTCATACAAACTTCCTGGATGCAAACTCCTTGATGCATCATTTTGACGGCAAGAAAAACGATCAGCCCGGGTTTCAATCAGAAGCAATCTTATAGCACTTCTTGCAATACTATTTTATTAATGCTGAGGCAAAGGTTCGTGCTGGATACAACAGCACTCACGGATTCTTTGGCCTGGGAGAGTGAGGGCTGCACCGGTATTTGCGAAGGGATGAATGCCATCCTGAATCGCGTGGCAGAAGGCAGGCTTCATCTGGGCATAAGCTGCTACATTCCCTATCCATCGGTTTATAGCGAGATCAAGGACTTCGCCAGACACAACAACTGCGACTCTGTTGTTTTGAGCAAAGTCGATACGTGGCTCGTAAAAAAGACTCCCGACCGATACAAGGTAAAAGTTCCGTCCAAGATATTCTACGAATACGTAGACTACATGCGCAGCCGCATCAATAAAGGCATGAACATCTCCGAAGAAGCCGTCTGGGAATCGGTCACACGGTGCATAGCTCTGAGCGAAGGCGGGGCAAATCTCAAAGATATGAAGGGTGAGATAGAGAGAGAGGTCGTGGGCGGCGTGATCAGGAAGTTTCGCGAGAAGTACAGGGCGGCACTGCGCTACGGCATCCTGGACAGCGCCCCGGACATCGATGTCCTGCTTCTGGCCAAAGAACTGGATGCCGCGGTTGTCTCGCAGGATCTGGGAATTCAGCGCTGGGCAGAGCAGCTCGGCCTGCGCTTCATGGAATCCAGATCGTTTCCCATCATGATCAAAGAGTACATGGGTGCAATGCCCGAGCACTATGTCGAGGAGAAGGAAGAGGACAGAATGATCTGATGATAAGACACTATGTCAATTCAGTAGCTTCATGATGCGCCGTGGCTTTGGCTCTGCTATATCTCTCTAGAGCCGCTTGCAGCTCTTCTTTTCGGATCGGCTTGCTAAGGTACTCATTCATGCCAGCATTCAGAAATTCTTCTCGATCACCCTCCAGGGCATAAGCGGTCATGGCAATAATATGGGGCTGAACGGCGGATTTTTCGCGTTCGCGTATACGGCGTGTGGTATCCAATCCATCCATCTCAGGCATCTGAATATCCATGAGGATTATATCGTATGGTTTTCTATCCAAGGCTTGCAGAACCTCCAGGCCATTTGCAGCCACATCTGCGTTGTATCCCATGTATTTCAGCAGGCTCAGAGCCACTTTTTGGTTCACTGGATTGTCTTCGGCTAGCAGAATTGTCAGGTTATTTTCCTCAGCCGGACTTGCTGGAAGAGGCAAGCTCTCGGCCGCCATAGCCTTATTTCCGTTTTGTGATAAGAGTAGCTCGATCATTAATTTGCGAAGCTGGAACGGTTTGATTGGCTTGCTTAACCAGCCAGAGACAAAATCCTCTCGCTTAATCCTGCTTCCGATAGGGATCATTATCAAAATAAATGTATTTACTGATTTTATATCCCTGGCCAGATCAATGCCGCACATATCAGGCAGCATTGCATCAATGATGGCAAAATCATAGGTCTCCTTCTCTAGAATGTCCATCACTTCTTTGCCGCTGGCAAAGGCTGCAACCTTCAATCCACATGAAGAAAGGAACTTATCCAGAATATTCCTGAGTGTCTCATTGCCTTCCGCGATAATTGCCCTCTTGCCGGAGATGATCGAGGCTTGAGGCCCTGTGGGCTCTTTTTGTTGAATGGCTTCTAAAACAATGGTGAAATGGAAGGTGCTGCCCAGCCCCAGCTCACTCTCAACCCAAATCTTTCCACCCATCATCTCCACCAATCTCTTGCTTATGGCCAAGCCGAGACCCGTGCCACCATAAAACCTTGTTGTCGAGGAGTCAACTTGGGTGAACGATTGGAAGAGCTTGCTCTGGCTCTCTTTGGATATGCCTATGCCTGAGTCCTTTATCGAGAAATGCAGCTCGATTTTTCCGCCATCTGCAGTTGACGCGTTCACTGACAACGATACATCACCTTTTTCTGTGAATTTGATGGCATTTCCCAGTAGGTTGATCAAGATTTGGCGAAGCCTGGTCTCATCGCCGAGGAGCCTTTGCGGCACTCCTTCCTCCTGGTAATACGTCAGCTCTAGGCCCTTCTCCGCCGCTTTGGCTGCCACTAGATCCACAGATATCTCTATGCAATTCTGTAAATCGAAAGGTTGGTTCTCTATCTTCATCTTGCCGCTGTCGATCTTGGAGTAGTCCAGAATGTCGTTTATAATAGACATCAATGCATTTCCGCTGTTGCGAATGGTCTCCAGGTAATCGCGCTGTTCGGGCATCAAATCTGCATCCATGAGCAGCCCGGTCATTCCGATCACCGCGTTCATTGGAGTGCGTATCTCGTGGCTCATGTTGGCCAAGAATTCCGATTTTGCCTTCATGGCGGACTCTGCACGATCCTTTGCGCTCTTCAAATCCTCTTCAGCCAACTTTCGCTCAGTGATATCTCGTATGGACTCAATTGCACCATAAACCTCTCCCTCTGAGTCAAAGAGAACAGCAGCGCTTTCCAAGAGATAGGTACCCTTCCCGTTCAAATCAGGGACAAAGACCTCACCGCTCAGAGTGCCATCATATTGTTTTCTAATGGAATTATTGGTATTTTCAAGACTTGGATCGGATTTTAGGACAATGTCAATAAGTACCGGTCGTCGCTCCCCATAAAAAGGCAGAGCATACTCGTAGTTGTCCTTTCCCAGGACGTGCGTCGCTTTGACGCCGGTCAGCTTCTCAATAGCTCGATTCCAAGCGATTACGGTTCCGTTTTTATTGATGACGAAGGTAGCATCGGGTAAGAAATCGATGATATCCTTCAGCCGACGTTCTGAATCTCTCAGAGCATCCTCCGCCGTCTGTCGCACAACAATTTGGTTCTGAAGGTTTTTATTTATAGCCTCAAGCTGGCGGGTGCGCTCTGCTACTCTTCCCTCGAGCTCTTCGTTCAGCCTGATGACCTCCTTCTCTGCATGGATACGATCAGCTATCTCAACTTTGGACTCCCGGTACAGCTCTTCATTTTCATTCAAAGCCAGTACCTGACGGATCACCACCAAACCGATTATCGCACCCACTGCCAAAGATAGTGAAGTAAAGGATAGACCAATGGCATGATCATGGCTCCAGACGAGAAGTGCAAAAGCGATCACAGCACTTATGTAGGGTAGATAGAGAGGCCAAACCCATTGTCCATAGCGAGGCTTTATCTCATTTATTGCAGAAAAATTGAACTTGTGGGCGAATTCAGACTGAGATATCCCTGCGAGACCTATTAAAATATAAGCCAAAGGCCAGCCGATGTCCACCCATCCACCCGCCATATACGTGCCTTCCACCGTTTGCCGGAAGAAAAAACTATCAGTAACTATTAATGCCGCAATTCCGCTTGCCAGGATTAATAGTGGATTTTGTCCCAACACGTAAATCCTTTTAAAGATTATTTCCAGGACGGCAAAGAGCAGGAACAGATCCATGACGGGGTAGGCCACAGAGAGTGTCAATGTGAGGAGATCAAGCCCATTGGCCTCATAAATAGTTGGGGCAATGATCAAGCTCCAGAAGACGAGAACTGAGGTTATCAAAATTATTCCCGTATCCAATAGCAGCTTGGTCCTCTCAACAGAATTAAATTTTATGCTTGGCATCATGAGAATGCCAAAAAGGAAAAGAATATAGAAAGGCACGTAGAAAATATCGGATATAGAGGGAAAAGGACTTTCGTGAAGTACTAACTCTGCATAGGACCAATAAACATCACCTATAAAAAAAGAAAGCCTGGAAAAAGCCAGAATAATCCATGCGTAATAGATCCTTTTTCCGCAGCAATAGGATTGCTTGGCACCATAAAAGAGACATAGCGTGACCAGACCGTCGATTGCAAACGTTGCGATATCGGTGAACGCTGTGTTCGCATCCGGATGATCCCTCAACAAGAACATGATGACGCTAAAAAGAACGAGTAATAAAACTCCTACAATGCACGCATGCTGGAAAGATACAATTAAGTCTCCCCGAGAAGACTGCATTTCTTTTTTTCCGCTTCCGAGCAAGGATGAACCAGAATCGCCCAAAGCCTTATCTGCCTGAACTGGAGAATGCATTCCTGGTCCTCATCTTTTGATCCTGAGTTCAACCCTTGCCCTGGGAGATCATCTCAATAAACAAATTAATCAATTTCTGCGCCGCACCATTTCGAGTTATTCTCAGCTATAAATTTGGCTCCCGTATGCCTCCAAAAGGCTTTCCCTTTAACTTAAATATATTGGTCGTGTATCTTAATTGCTGAAAGCTCAATTTTTCCGATTGAAAGTACCAGATATTTCTATGAAGTCCCGTGTCATTCTCTACATTTCGTAATTCTACATTTCGTAATATTAGATATATTACTTTCTGGTAAACTATAAATAAGAGATGTCAGTTGATTATTGAGATGTATCTTGTCGAAATTTATAACGATAAGAGTCGGATTGAAGGCGATGGTCTCTTCTCGAGTGAATTTATCCCCCAGGGAACAATCGTATATTTTTATGGCATCGACGATTGCTTTATTCCCAAAGATGATTTTCAATTTTTGTCATACGATATGAGAGAGCTATTTTATAAATACGGTGTGCAGGATGAAGCCGGCAATATGTTGATTAAAGAAGATAAGATCAACCATAGCTGCGATGCCAATATTCTGTCCATGTTTGTTGACGGGATTTATTTTGACATTGCAGTAAGAGATATTCAAGTCAACGAAGAATTGACTATTGATTACGGCCTATTTTATAGCACATTCCCCTGGAGTATGGAATGCAAATGCAATTCCGCTATTTGCCGAAAAAATTTCGGATCAGGTCTATCGATAGATATTCAGACTCAAAATCTATGGCATAGGCGGATCTCTGATGCAATATGTCATCTTTTCGATGTGAAACAGAATCTATTCTTCATAGATGATGAAAAAGCCAAAGGACTCACTTTAGCAATAAAATCCAAGTTGAATCCGAAAATTTTTCCGAATATTAAGTTCACACTGATCTCAGCTGATGGCCCTTAATGAAAGTTCTCAAAAACTTGATAAAGAGGCACATCCTTCTACGAACTGTGGTGAAGTTTGTACTGTTTTTAAATCAGCATGAATAGGAAAACCCATCTGCCTATTGTCTTCTGGCAAAATATAAACAATATTAAAACATGGCTAGATTTATAATAACTCGCTTCTGTGTATTTATGTTTTTAATGTAAAAGAAAATAAAGTTTATAATAATCTTCAGACATATGAAATTCATTATAAATGATAGATACGTTTAACTAGAAGTAATGCTTATCAACAAAACATGATGCCGATTCAAACTTATGATGGTAAGTTAAATATATTAAGTTAAGAATTGAAAAACCAAGCGCAGCAGGTAAAAAATTGGAATGGTTGTATTTTGCCCTCATTGGAACCATCTTCTTCTCGGCCGCAGGAGTAATGGAAAAGCTCATCATCAGCAGTTATATGAGTGATCCGAAATCCTTATTAGTTTGCCAAATTTTGGTCTCTCAACTCTTCACCATCCCGGTTATCATAATAGTCCACCCGGATTTTATTTATCCGGAATCGGTCTTTGCTTTACTGGCTGGCTCTCTTCAGATATTGCCAACCATATTTTACCTCAAAGCATTGCAGATTGAAGAAGTATCGAAGGTCACTGCACTTGAAAATGTTTATCCAATTTTCATTTTCATAGGCTCAGTAATTTTACTGGGAGAGAAGCTGGAACCAAAGGCCTGCGCAGGAGGTCTGTTACTTCTCGTGGGCTCCATCCTAATATCCTACCAAAGAAATAGTCCAAGTGACAAGGCCAATTTCCTGGCACTATCCCCTGCGATCAAGCCGTTTATGTTGTACTGGATACTCACCGCCCTTTATTATCTCTCACTAAAATATATTCTTGTGTTAACTGATGAGTGGCATCTTTATATCTGGTCATCTCTGGGAAGTCTTATGGCCATCATGCCGCTCATGGGCATCCAATCTATTCGATACGAAGCCAGGAAATTCTTTAAAAAAGGCAACGCTGCAGTCTTTACACTGATCTCTGCGGAAATCCTGATGTTTCTGGGAATCATTTTTTCCATCTTTGCCTACTCCATTGGATCCGTTACGCTGGTATCAAGCGTAGGAGCCCTTCAGCCGATGCTAACGCTGCTGCTGGTCCTCGTGATGAGTATTTTTTTACCGGGACTGGCTAAAAAGATGGAAGAAAATATCGAATGGAATTCCCTGGTACAGAAATCCGTATCTTTTATAATTGTTTTGGTGGGAATCTACTTCGTCCACTGAGTCATGAACCGGCTATTGAATCGATAAAAGTTTGCAGTATGTCTCCAGAGCTTTCCGCAGCTCTTCGATCTTGATGGGCTTGAGAATATATTCATCCATGCCGGCTTGCAGGCACAAATCCCGATCGCCATCCATAGCATATGCCGTCATGGCAACAATAAACGGCTGCTTTCCTGGCATCTTGCGCACCCTTCGCGTCGTTTCCAGCCCGTCCATCTCCGGCATTTGAATATCCATGAGGATGATGTCGTATGGTTGGCGGCCAAGAGCCTGCAAAACCTCGAGGCCGTTGACCGCTACATCTGCTTTGTATCCCAGAATTTTCAACATACTCAAAGCCACCTTCTGGTTGACGAGATTGTCCTCGGCCAGAAGAATGCGCAGAGTCTTCTCCTCAGCTTTGCGGAAGAAGCGCGGGCGATCCAAGTGTTGCTTCGAACCGGAGTCGTCTTGCGGAGTAAGAAGATTGTGAATGAGCTCGCGAAGCTGGTGGGGCTTGACAGGCTTTGTGATCCAACCGGAGATGAAAGGCTCTCGCGAGATATTGTAGCCGATGGGAATTTGCATAATTATGAATGCCCTGTCTCCGCCCGCGGCCTTGAGATCCCGAGCCGCGCTCTGACCTTCTCTGTCCGGCAGAAAAGCATCCAAGATCACAAAATCGAAGTGCTCTATCCTCACGGCTTTAGAGGCCTCTTCATAGTTGGAGGCCGTCCGTACCTTCATTCCCCAGGACAAGACTGCTTTGGCGAGCATCTCCAGGAGGGCGGCATTGCCGGCCACAACAAGCACCGATCGGTTGCGGAGCAGAGAAAATTCCGGCACAGCAGCTTCTCCATCCAAGGCTCTCGCCATTATGGTGAAGTGAAAAGTGCTGCCCTGACCAGGTTTGCTCTCCGCCCAAATCTTGCCGCCCATCATCTCCGCCAGCCTCTTGCTTATGGCGAGGCCAAGGCCTGTTACGCCGTAATTGCGAGTGGTGGACGGGTCGACCTGAGAGAAGGACAGGAAGAGTTTGTCAATATTCTCGGGCGATATGCCAATTCCCGTATCTCGGACGGTGAAGTGAAGCTCGAGCAGCTCGGCAGAAACCCGTCGAGCAGAAACCGACAGAATGATCTCGCCGCTCTGTGTGAACTTGACGGCATTTCCCAGCAGGTTCACCAGTATCTGGCGGAGGCGAGTGACGTCTCCCACGAGCGTGCGCGGAACGTCATCATCCAGGAGATATATCATCTCAAGCCTTTTTTCTGCTGCTTTGGAGGCCAGCAAATCCAGGGACTCTTCGATACAATTTTGCAGGGAAAAAGGCAGCGTTTCCAGCATCATCTTCCCGCCGTCTATCTTTGAATAATCCAGAATATCATTAATAACGGCCAGGAGAGCGTTTCCGCTGTTTTTGATGGTCTCCAGATAGTCCTTGTGCTCCGGTTTCAGTTCCGTCCCCATGAGAAGCTCCGTCATGCCGATAACGGCATTCATGGGCGTCCTGATCTCATGGCTCATATTGGCCAGAAACTCCGACTTTGCCCGGGTGGCCGATTCAGCCGTCGCCTTTGCTTTCTTTAGATCCGCTTCAGCAAGTTTGCGCTCCGTGATGTCTCTTATGGATTCAATCGCTCCATAGATATTTCCCTCTGAATCGTAGAGCATGGCTGCGCTTCCCAGAAGATACACTGCTCGTCCATTCATGCTCGGAATATAGGCATCTCCGGCAAGAGAGCCGTCCTCTTGTCTTTTTATCGTCTCATAGTTCTCTTCAAAACTTGTGTTGGATTTCAGGACCAGATCAATGAGTATCGGCCTTCGAACTCCGTAAAACGGCAGTGAGTATTCATAATTGCCCTTTCCCATAATATCCAACGCCCTGATCCCGGTCAGCTTCTCAATGGCTCGATTCCAGGCGATCACCTCGCCTTCTTTATTGATAACGAAGGTGGCGTCGGGCAGAAAATTGATGATATCTGTCAACCTTCTCTCTGAATCCTGCATGGCCACTTCCGCCAGGGTTCTCTCCAGTATCTCGCTATGCAGCTCTTTATTGGCCGTCTCCAGCTGCGATGTGCGCTGAGCCACGCGGGCCTCCAGCTCTTCGTTCAGGCGTTTGATCTCTTTTTCTGCATCTTTCCGCTCTGAAATCTCCAGCTGGGCTTCGCCGATGAGCGCAGAATTCTCATTGAGGGCCAGGATCTGGCGCACAACGACCAGCCCGATTATCCCCGCCACAGCCCAAGAGAGAGTGGAAAAGGGCAGGCTGATAGGATGGTCATGGCTCCAAAACAGGAGGATGAAAGAGGCTGCAGCTCCGAAATAGGGGAGATAAAGCGGCCAGGTCAATTGCCCATAGCGAGAATAGCTTTTGTTCACCATCCTGAAAGTGCCCCGGCAGACTGCGTCGGCCTGCGCCATTCCGGCGAGGCCGATCAGAATGTAAGCCAAAGGCCAGCCGAGATCCAGGGGCCCACCGGCGAGATACGTCCCATCCAAACTCTGCCGCATGAAAACCGCATCGGTGATGATCATCGTCGTGATCCCGGCGGCCAGGAGGATCAACGAGTGCTGACCGGACATATAGATCCTCTTAAAAAGAAGCTCCAAAACTGCAAAGAGCAGGACCAGATCCATTACAGGATAGGCCACAGACAGGGTCGTGGTGAGGATGCCGGCGCCGGCAGACTGCTCAATGGTCGGTGCTATGATAAGGCTCCACAAGACAAGCACGGATGCAATCAATACGATTCCCGTATCCAGCATCATCTTGAGCCTCTCGTGAGAGGTGTATTTCATGCCGGGCAAGAGCAGGATTCCCATGAGAAATAATGGATAACTGAGCAGAGCCGGAATATCCGAAGGAGACGGGAAAGGACTCTCATGCAGGACAAGCTCAATATAAGCCCAAATGAAGTCGCCCAGGGTATAGCTGAGCCTGGCAACGGCCATCAGCATCCATGCAAAATAAATTCGTCTGTCATAATGCTTTGAAGATACGGCACCATAAAAGAGAGCGAGAGTCACAAGGCAGTCGATAACAAAGGAGCCGATATCAGTAAAGGCAGTGTTGGCGTCCTGATTGTCTCTCAAGATGAACATGACCAGAGCAAAGATTATGAAAATCGATGCCCCCGCTGCCAGAGCGAGATTAAATGTTATAAATCGCTTCCCTGCGAGACAGTGCTGCGTCACTGCTTTTGAAGATGGAAAGGAAGAGTCGGGTTCATTTTTTGGGGTATCATCTTGAAATGATGATGGCATCCTTTTTATCCTCACCCGAGTTCTGCGTAAGTTGTCGCTCGATTACCATTCGCCTGGAACATACTTGAAGATCTCTGGACTCCTGTTGAAATGTTGAAACGGAGAGTTGCTCACGAACCATTTTAGTTTTTCCGCAAATTGGCGGTATTCTCATCTCTTGAGGGCAGCGTTTCTCATCCTGAAGTATTTTTCAATTTATCAATGAGCCTATAAGCATTTTATCTGCTCTGCATTAGTTATTGATTCCAATTCGTATATAACTATTTATGCATTGTAGGCCGATAGCCTTCAAAATGCCAGGAGGATTTTTGAAAGTTGTACCTCAGCGGACGTCCGAAATGGAAATGAGGGATAAGCACTCGCTGTATGATCTTTTCCGCTACTACTACTAGAATTAAAGCACCGCTATATCCTCTGTGCAGCGTATCTCGGCAGTCCCTTGTCAAACACCCGTGATTCAGAGACTCGTGCACGGAAGATGAAAATCGATACCTAAAGAGAGATTTTCTCGGGAAGATAAACGAAAAAAGGAAAGGATAAGGGCGTTTACATGCGCCCTTGCAGTTGCTTCTTGAGCTTGTCCAGCTCACCCGTCTGATACAGGTAGAACCCGGCACCGCAGGCGATGAGCAGTACGAGGATCAGGGCTATCAGCCAGTTGCTGTTCTGGGCCTTCTCCACATTCACCGTCTTGGTCTGATCATCAAGGCTGAACCTGTAAAGTCCTGGGTCCTTGGGCTTGTAGCTGAAGCTCGCCGTGGCATTCTCACCCGACTTGACGGTCAGGTTCTCGCTGTCCACCACAGTGTCATTCACCTTCAGCTCAAACTTGCGGAAATCTTCCTCTTTTCCGTTGTTCTTGATATTGGCGGTTATCTTCAGATCCTGGCCGGCACTCACTTTATCCGGGATATTCAGGCTCAAGACCTTCAGAGACGAGGTCACGGTGACCTTCCTGGTTGCGTCTTTGAACCCGGACTTCTTCGCCAGCAAGTCATGCTCGCCGGTGACATTGGCGGAATAGGTGAGCATTCCCTGATCGCTGGTGTTTCCGATGCTCTCGCTATCAAAGAAGATAGCCGCTCCTTCAACCGGTGTCTGGTTGATGCCTTCCACCACGGTTACCAGGAAGTTCTCTCCTTTGATGACCTCGGATGGTGCATTGAGGGTCAACTGATTTGCCAGGGTTTCGTTGGCCGACTCAACCGCGGCATAAGCTGCTGCCTCGGATGCGGTTCTGACTACCAGGCTGGCTTTGGCATCGTTGTAGCCGCTCTTCTTGGCAATGACATCAAAGGTGCCGGTCTTCTTGGGCATGTAGCCGATGTACCCTGTGACATCGGTGGTTCCGATGTTGCTACCGTCGACGGAGATCTGCACGCCGGCAATCGTCTCTGAGCCGGATTTAACGCTCAAAGAAACAGATTGGTTGAGAACGCCACCCGGAACGCTCAGTGTCAGCGTCTTGCCTTCTCCGATCTTGGTGGCGATGGGTGCCAGCAGTCTATTTGCGTTATCGGCAACCTCGATTCTGAGATTTTCCATGATCTCGATGATCCTTCCCCGACCGAGACTGATGGTCCCATCGTTGCGCATGGTTATGCCGTCATCGCCCAGGGACTCAACCTTCATCTTGCCGTGGACCTCTCCCTCCTCCACAGACTCGGCACTGTCTGAAACCTGGAAGATGCCGTCCACCGTGGCCAGATCCGACTCGGTGCTGCGGAAGACGCTCTGAACGTGAGCGGTGATGATGGGAACGTCTTTTTCGGAACCGATATCCACCTTATACATGTAGTTGGATGCCTTATCGGCCGGATCGGATGATGGCGTTACGACCTTGCTGTCGACCTCTTCGCCGTCCTTGGCCAGGGCCAGGTAGACCTTGTTTCCATTGAGATCCACCTGCTTGATGCGCAGCTCGTAGCCCTCCTCCAAGGAGAGGACAGATCCGCTGGCGATGGTCTGGCTGTCGTCGCTGTCCACCAGAATCTTTCGTAGTTGCCCCTCATTGATGGAGCTGGCCTCATCGGTAAATTTGGTCTCATTGTTGTAGCCCGCAAAGTATTTGTCGGCCATGAAACCGATGACATCATACCTGCCCCAGTCCTCGAACTCGAACTTTACCGGCTGGGGACTGGTCTTGTAGCTCAGACCCTTCTCATCGATCTTCGTGCCGCCGCTGATCTTTGCCTCAAGAACCTCAGTTCCCACATCATCGTCGATATCGTAATAGAATCCCTCGAAGTTGTAAGGCGTCCAGGTAAATTCGCTGGTCTCGGACGGGTTGATTACTGTGCCTCTAACATCATAAGTTCCCGTCCTCTGCACCACAGGCGCAAAGCGAACCTCATCGGCATCCGCAACCTGGAATCCGACATTACCGAAGATCTTGGTCGTGCTTCCCTTGCGCAGTGTCAGGGAATCCTCGTTGTCCATCTCCACACCTTGGTCGGAGACGGATATCACCTTCATTTTATCGTATTTATCGCCATCCTCGACGGAGGCGAAGGTATCGGATATCTGGAAGAGGCCGTCTACCGTCACGAGGGCAGACTCGGTACTGGCGAAGACATTGGATATATGGGCCAGAACGATTGGCGTGTCCTCTCCGCTGATTTCTATCTTGTACTGATAGGTCGCACTCTTCAGACTATCAGGAGAGATTACCTTGCTGTCGACTTCTTCGCCGTCTTTGGCCAGGGCCAGATAGACCTTATTTCCGTCGATGTCTATCTGCTTGATGAGCAATTCATACCCTTCTTCCAGGGGCAAAACCGAGCCTGTGGTAATGGTGTTTTCTTCATCGCTATCAACCAGCACACGTCTCAGCTGGCCGTCGTTTATCAGGCTTCTATCTTCGCCGAAGACGTCATTGGCCTTGTAGCCGGCGAAGTACTTGTCGGCCATGAAGCCGATGACCTGGTAACTTCCCCAATCACTGAATTCAAAGTCAGTATTCTGCGCGCTTGTGCTGTAGATGAGGTCTCCGGAGTCGATGGATCTGCCGGAGCTTTGCAGTCTCACCGTCAGCTTCTCAGTACCGACATCGTTCTTCAGGTCGTAGAAGAATCCGGAAAAGCTTTGCGGCGTCCAGGTATATGTCAGCGGGCTTATGCCCTCTCGCCAGATTCTGTCGGTATTAGCGGTCTCGGTCTCTTCGGAAGACTCCGAGGCAGATGATTCGGATGCGTTCTCGGATTCATTTTGAGAGACGCTCTCTGAAGTGGCATTGCTCTCGGATGCCGCGCTGTCGGCAGTTAGATTCTCCGAGGGGGTGGATGTCGAGGTCACATTATCGGACGCAGCCACCGCAGAAGAGGCTTCGGTCTGGTCTGAACCTGAAACTGCATTCTCAGCGGTCGTTGCGGCCGAGGTGGCCTCATTCGGGATCATATCAGGCGTGATGGTCGTCTCGGATGGAGTCGCAGCAGGGTTTTCAACCTGGGTGCTCTGTGCTGGGGTGCTCTGACCGCTTGTTTCGGCCCCGGAGGAGGCTGTGGTTTCTGCTGGTGCTGCGGTAGTTGCCGTAGCAGCAGCAGTCTCACTTGCGGTGGATTTTGCAGCAGTATCCTCTACAGGAGGGGCCGAGCTTTGCGCATTTGCTGAGGAACTGCTGGACGGCGCAGAGCTCTTCGATGATGCGAGCGGTTTAAGCCCGCTGCTGCGTTTGGCCAGCTTTTCTGCCGATATTGTTTCTCCTTGAGCGCTGCCCTCCGAGAGCAGGCTTTGACTAATGACCGGTGTCGCTCCTCCTGCAGCATTGACATCTGCCTCAGAGCCGGTGCTTGCCGTGGCCTGAGGGGCTTGAGCCAATACCTCCATTGGTAGAGCTGCGGCTAAAACCATGAGAAGCAGACAGACTCCACCCACCCTGACGTAATCCATAGATCTCCTCCAATACCTGACCGTTACAGTTTTAATAAGACATAGCGCTCTATTTATATTTTTTGTTTGTTGGATTTCATTTTATTCTTTTAGCTTTGCGCTGGTGGTCTTACTTGCTGTCTTGATCTGCTTGGATGTACTTTGTGCTTATAAATTTGATCACGAACGGGGCTTGCCACGAACCATGCGCCGCCGGAAAAGTTCATCTCATCCATCTTACGTCTCCTATGTTTGTGAAGTGCGATGTGCTGGTGATAGGGGCCTCTGCCGCGGGCCTCTCTGCGGCTGCTGCGGCAGCGAAGGGAGGTGCCAGCGTGATCTTGCTGGATAGGGACATGAATCACCTCAAGCATACCGCAAATACTCTTTTTGAAGGAATGGCGGCCCGCTCGGGTGTGCAAATTGAGGACTGCTACCGGCAAAAGGAACTGGAGGGCATGCGTATCATCAGCCCGGCCGGGCACGGCGCGACCATCCCGGCGCCCGGGATTTTCATCGATCGGCAGGAGTTCGACCTGTATCACCTTCGTCTGGCCGAAAAGGCCGGGGTCGCAACCCTCTTTGGCGAGGCTCGCAGCGCCAAGCTCGACGGCAGCCGAAGGACTGTGGCCATGGACGCGGAAGAGATCGATGCTAGGGTTGTCGTTGATGCTTCGGGAATCAAAGCCGCTCTGGCGCGCCAGGCGGGCTTGCAGCCAATGCGCCACCCCGAGGACATCGCCTGGGCCATGGAAGCCGAGGTCGAGCACCCCGGCCTGGGAGACGAGATGTTCTTCCAGTACTGGATCGGCAGCATGGCTCCCGGCTGGAAGGCCACCTTCTCGCCTGCGGGCGGCGATCGTGCCACGCTCGGCGTCTTCGTGCGCGGCCACGGACAGAACGTGCAGTCTTTCTTCCGGTCCTTCCTGCAAAGGTTCAAAGCACACAAGGCGGCGGAGTACAGGAACATCGAAGAGATGAAGATCCTGTCCGTGACGCGCGGAGGCGATCCCATCTGCGTTCTGCCGGGCCAGATCGTTGCCGATTCCTTCATGGTCACGGGTGGAGCGGCAGGACAAAGCGGCCTGGCCTATGGCATGAGGGCGGGCACCATCTGCGGCACTGTGGCGGCGGAGGCAGTAGCGGATGGCGATGTGTCTCGCCAGTCGCTATCCGACTACGAGCGGCAATGGAATGCAGAGTTCTACTGGGAGTACCGCATGGGCAGAGCGGCTCTTGAAACACTAGAGGATTTAAAGGATGAGGAGGTCGACCGGCTCTGCCGGAGCCTGTCCGGAAAGACCCTCATCTCGGGCGGCACTTTCCTGAAAAAGGCGGCCTATGCGGGTGCAAAAATCGCGCTGGCCAGGCCTGCCACGATTCTCGATCTACTTCGGAATCTGGCGAGAGGCTAGAGCATTGGAAAAATCCTTTTAGAGGAGAGCGCAAGAATGGCGACTTATGATTGAACTGTCCAGCGACCCTTACGTTCTGAAGCCCAGGAATACACCGCTGACTGAGGCGGATTTCAGGCTTCATCTCAACATAAACTGGTGTCGCGGCGTCCTCTTCAATGTGGTTGCCCAAAAGAACTCCATCGCCGTGGTGGAGTACGATGCCCTGCTCTGGTCCGACGATTCCGTCATGTTTGTGGAGTACAAGGATTCCGTGGCGGCTTACAAAGACCTCTCCTCGCGCCGCGTGCAGCAGATGAACAGCTTTGCCAAGAACATTGCGCGAGGGCTGGGCTACAAGAACTTCACCTTCATCGTCGTCGTGAAGGGCCTGGAGGAGGGAACTAACAAAGGCGGCGTGCAGGTTCTGCCGCTATTTGAGCTTGGAAACTTTCAGCCCATCTTTGTCTCTACCCTCACCGAGATAGAGTATCTCAACAAATTGATGGCCAAGTACACTCGCGAGGGCAGGGAAGACGTGGTGGCGGAGCTTACCAAGCTCAAGAAGATCTTTGAGATGGAGATAGGTTGAGGAAGCTGCTGAGTTATGGAGTAGATGAGTTGTGGAGTGATGAGCAGGATCTGAGGAGTGAGAACTAGTGAAAGGATACGCATGGGCAAACGGGGCCGCCACCGTCCTCAACGCCGTAGCCACCTGGAAAGGCTCAGCCTTCGGCATAAAGCTGAAGACCACCGCCGAGGTGGAGCTGAATAAATCGGGATGCATCAAGGGCGATGTTCCCGGTGTGGACACCCGGCTCATCGAGCGCTGTGCAGAATTGGTGCTGCAGAGGTTCGGCTGCGATTGGGGGGCAACGGTGCGAACCAGAAGCGAGATTCCCATTGCAGGAGGTCTCAAGAGCAGCAGTACAGCGGCCAATGCCGTCGTTTTGGCAACTCTCGATGCCCTGGATGAGGACCTGGACAGGATTGAGGCGGCGAAGATCGGTGTAGCGGCGGCCCGCGAGGTGGGCGTGACGATTACAGGCGCTCTGGACGACGCCCTGGCCTCCATGCTCGGCGGCGTGGTGGTGACCGATAACCGCGAGATGTCGCTCCTGAAGCGAGAGGAGCTGTCGGGAGAGGTCCTGCTCCTCGTGCCGGACCGAAAGCTGTTCTCCCGTGACACGAACGTCGAGCGCTCCCGGCTGATTGCGCCCCTGGCCGATGTGGCTTTTGACCTGGCCATGCAGGGCGACTATGGGCGAGCCATGACTCTGAACGGCTTTGCCTACTGCGCGGCGCTCGGCCTTCCGGTTGAGCCGCTCCTTCTGGCTTTGCAGGCTGGGGCCATGGGCGTGAGCCTTTCCGGAACGGGCCCTGCCTATGCAGCGCTGCTGGGCAAAGCGAACGCGGATGAGCTGGAGGACGCCTGGAGAGTTCTGGGCGGAAGAGTGATAAGAACTAAAGTGAACAACAAGTGCGCATCCAAGGGCAGAGGGCAGTAAAAATGGCGCTGGCTGAACATCGCAAACAGATCGAGGAGATCGATGAGAAGATCATAAGGCTCATCGATCAGCGCATTGCAGTTTCCAAAAAGATCTTCGAGGCTAAGATGTCGGAAGGCATTCCGATAAGCGATCCGGAGCGTGAGAAGCGGGTCTTGGGAAAGGCCACCGACCTGGCCACGGAATTGAACCTGGATGCCGGGGCTGTCCGGGATATCTTTGATATCCTGATCCGGATGAGCGTGCAAAAGCAGCACGAAATGCACGGCCGAAACGAGGGATAAACCAGAGACGGTGTGGAGGGATAATTTCGCATGGTGGACATAGCAGTGATCTCCGGATCCAAATCAGATCAAGCGATTGTAGACAAAGTGTTGCGCCGCCTGGAGGAGAAAGGTGCCGTCTTTGAGCATAAGATTCTCTCTGCCCACAGGAATCCGGCAGAGCTGGAGAAGTACATCTCCGAGACGGATGCTCGCGTATTCATCGCCATCGCCGGCCTCTCTGCGGCGCTGCCTGGTGTCATAGCCTCCCGGACGGCGCGCCCGGTTATCGGCGTTCCGGTCAGCGCAAAGCTGGGCGGGCTGGATGCACTTTTGTCAATAGTTCAGATGCCGCCCGGCGTTCCTGTGGCCTGCGTGGGCATCGATAATGGCGAAAATGCGGCGTTGTTGGCCTTGAGAATCCTTGAATCCGGAAGATAGCTATTTATACAATGTAATTGAGATAAGCCTTTCAAAGGTGGGATAGGATGTACAAGCGGATTTTGATCGCTACAGATGGCTCAGAAAAATCGAAGGTTGCCGCTGAAGAGGGCATAGAGCTCGCCAAGGCTCTCGGCGCACAGGTCATAGCACTCAATGTGATTAATGAGGTCGTAATCGCCAGCGCCGTCAGGCAGCTTGGGTCCGACAGAAAGGAAGTCGAGGACAAGCTCAAGACCGCCGGTGGAAAGGCAGTTGACGACATCAAGGCCATGGGTGCAAAGATGGGCGTTACCGTCGACACTATTGTGCGCATCGGCGCTCCTGCAAACGCGGTTATCGACACTGCCGGTGCCGAGAAGGCTGATCTGATCATCATGGGCAGCCACGGCGAATCCGGAGCCTCCAAACTGCTGATTGGAAGCGTTGTGCAGAAAGTGCTCTACTGGTCCACAATCCCAGTCCTTGTGGTGAGATGATTTAGATGGAAGAATTTATACTAGGCGCACCATTGATCTATGCCTCCTTCGCAGTTGTATTTGTTGTAGGCGTAGTTCTTGGATTCTTCGTTATAAGCCTCATCGGCGGAAGCTAGAGTCCAATCGAGGAGACCTCCGGAGCCTTCCGGCGGGGCTTCTTTATTTATATTTTGAAGCTATTGCAATCTTTTTCTATCGAGATCTGAATTGAGCCGATGATTCACATCATCCAATTTTCATTTAATTACAATTATTTATAAAAAGTGAGATCGGGATCTTAAAATAGACGGATCAGATCATCCTTTGAAATATTTGGCGGCGCTCTCCAGGCTTCTTGCCATCAGATCGGCGGCTTTGTCTACGTCGCCGATGCTCAGCACCTCCACCGGAGAGTGGATGTAGCGTGTGGCCACGCTTATGGCTCCGGTGGGAATTCCGGCCCGGGTAAGGTAGATGGCGGTGGCGTCTGTGGTTCCTCCATCGGAGGCTTCCAGTTGCACAGGAATCTCAAACTCCTTGGCCGTGCCCACCAGCCACTCGATGACCTGGGGTGTGGCGATCAGGCCCCGACCGGAGCCATCGGCCAGGACCAGAACCGGCCCCTTGCCCATATCGATAGGCGCATCCTTCTTCTCGATACCGGGATGGTCTCCGGGTATGGTGACGTCAGCAGCTATGGCCAGGTCCGGATTCAGGTCGAACGCAGAGACCCGCGCTCCCTTCAGGCCTACCTCCTCTTGCACGGTGGCCACGGCATAGATGGTGGACCTGGTTTTGGTCCGCTTCAGGGCCTCGATCATGACAATCAGGCCAGCCCGGTTGTCGAAGGCTTTGCCCGTTACCTTATCGCCCTGCAGGCTGGCGAAGGTGCGGTCGATGGATATGGGCGTGCCGGGCAGTATTCCGAGGTCCTCAACCTCTTTTTGGCTGGCGCAACCGATGTCTATGAACATGTCCCTGGCCTCGACCACCTTCTTGCGGTCTTCCTCTCGCATAACATGGGGCGGCTTGGAGCCGATCACACCGACGACCTGGCCGGACCGGGTGTGAATGATGACCCTCTGGTTGAGCAGCGTCTGGTCGAACCAGCCGCCTATGCGGATAAACCAGATGAAACCCTTCTCATCAATCTGCTTTACCATGAGCCCGATCTCATCAGCGTGAGCTTCGATCATGATGGAGGGCTTCTCGCCTTTCTTGGTGGCGATGAGATTGCCGAGCGCGTCTATTCGAACTTCATCCACGTATGGCGCTATCTCTTCTCTCACTATCTGCTGGACAGAACCTTCCCAGCCGGATATGCCGTGAGCATTGCTCAACCTTTCCAATAATGATTTGATATCACTCAATTGAATCAACTCTTCCAGCAACTGCAATTCATCATTACTGCAATTCGCTATGTTACTATTAATATGGAATTAATATGGGTCTTGTTATCGAGGCCAATCTAGGCAATCATTTTTGCTCTTTGTTCACAACCGTTTGGCAATCATTTTAGAAGCATCAAAGCGGCTCAAATGGCTCTGACCCGTGCGCCCTCATTTCGAGAGCGAGTGATCAGCACCTCTCCGCCTACTTCTTTCATAACCTCGTGGGCTGCTGCCTCGATATCCCGGCCCTGTGTGTCGGTAATGGCGTAAACCGTGGGCCCGAAGGAGCTGAGTCCGGCGCAGGCGGCCCCGGCCCCTCTCAATTCGTTCATCAATCTCTGCACCACGGGATGCTGCAGCATTACCTCCACTTTCTTGAACCCCAGATGCTGAACCCGGTTTACCGCGGCCCCAAACTCATCCAGATCCTCTTCCACCAGGGACGGCACCATTCTTACCAGGATCTGGTAGCAGAGCTCGTGGACATCCGCCAGGGGCACCGGACAGTATTTCTTGAAGATGTCCAGCTCCGCCTGGCCGTGGGCTCCTTTGGGAATATCCGGGATGGCGAGAATGATCTTCCAGTCCCGGGGAAAGTCGTGGCGGGCCAGCACCTGAGGCGGGCGAATGCCGCCTGCAGCGGAGGAGGGGCAATAGTTTGCTTTCTCCTTTCCCGGTCCGAAGCTGTGGCCTCCATCGATCACAAAGCCGCCCATCTCGAAGGCTGCGGTGCCGATGCCGCTCGTCCCGCCCCGCTTTACAGCCATCGCGATCTCGCGCACAGTCGCGTCCTGGTGATAGAGCTCGCAAAGCGCCTTTCCTGTGGCGATGCCAAGCTGCGTTCCCCCGCCAAGGCCCACGTGCATCTTGTATCCGCTGCGAATGGTCAGATGCGCCCCCCCCAGGCCGAAATGCTCCGCTGCCGCAAGAGCTGCCAGCCTGGCCCGCTCTGCAACCTCGCCTGAGCCGCCCACCACGCAAAGATCCCTTGCCTTTTCCGCTTCCAGCAAGATGCCTGGCTCATCAAGCGCTATCCCCACACCGCCATCCACCCGGCTGCAGTTGCCGGTAAGATCGGTCAGAGTGAGATGAATGCGGGCAGGAGTCTCCACTATCACCCTGCGCTCGTCCTGAAAGCTGTTGTAGGGAAAGGTCTCCTGAATGGCAATGAGCGGCTCACCATGCCGGATGATCCTGTAGCTTCGCCGCAGCATCAGCTCGCGAGGAAAGATATTGAATATCCGGCAAAGCTCTGCATCGGCTCGCAGGGATTCGGCTCCACTTATGTCTCGGCGCGATTCGATCTGGTGCGTCTTCAGGATAACGCCGATGGGGATGTCGGCTCGCGTGAGGTCTTCCCTGAAGCTCGCGTCCAGCCTCTGCAGAGGCGTATGAGAGACGGCGTAAATCAGGGTCTCGCCACTCTCTGCCTTCTTGAGCTTGACCACACGATAATTGACCTCATCACCCGGATTTACCTTCAGCTCAGATGCCACCGCATCACTTGCGGGAACTGTTCTCTGCACCAGCGTCTCAATCTCAATTGGGCCTCCGGTGATGACCTCCAAAAGACTCGTCACGGACCCGTCCGTCCCCAGAAGCATCTTTTGCACCGGACTGAGCCTGCCCACAATGCTCTCCAGCTCCGAGATCTTCTGCGTGGCAGGAAAGACAGACGGATTTGCCATCAAAAATAAATCCTCGGGCTGGAATAAAGTTTTTCCCCTTCAAACGCTTTTCATACATATTGACAAGGTGTGAGATTAGTGACTTCCAGAATATCAGGATTCTACAAGCTTCCTCCCGGCGAGAGGCTGAAGGCTGCGGCGAAAGAGTCAGGCCTTGGGGCGGAAGAGGTATCCCAGATCGAGATGGGCCTGGGGACCGAGCAGGCCGACAAGATGGTGGAGAATGTGATCGGCGTCATGCAGGTTCCACTGGGCATAGCAACCAATTTCATCATCGACGGTCGCGAGGTTCTCATCCCCATGGCTACCGAAGAGCCGTCCGTGATCGCGGCGGCCAGCAACGGAGCCAGGATGGCGCGAGAGGCGGGCGGCTTCCTGACCTCCAGCACCGGGCCGGTAATGCGCGCCCAGATTCAGGTAACCGGGCTGGTCGATCCCTTCTCGGCCCGCCAGGCCGTTCTCCTGCACAAGGATGAGCTGACCAGGACGGCCAACGACAAGGATCCATTGCTTGTCAAGTACGGCGGCGGCGTCAAGGACATCGAGGTTCACGTCATCGACTCCCGGGTCGGGCCCATGGTGGTTGTCCATCTCATCGTGGACTGCCGCGATGCCATGGGTGCCAACGCCGTCAATACCATGGCCGAGGCGCTTGCGCCGCGGGTGGAAGAGATCACCGGCGGCAGGGTTTACCTGAGGATCATATCAAACCTGGCGGACAAGCGCCTGGCCCGGGCCAGAGCGGTCTTCAAGGCTGAGGAGATCGGCGGCCACGAGGTTGTGGACGGCATCATCCAGGCGGCGGCTCTGGCAGAGGTTGATCCCTACCGGGCGGCGACTCATAATAAAGGCATCATGAACGGCGTGACCGCGGTGGTGCTGGCGACAGGAAACGACACAAGGGCAGTGGAGGCCGGAGCCCATTCCTTTGCCTCCATCAGCGGGCGCTACCAATCCCTGACCCATTATGAGAAGAATAGGGACGGCGACCTGGTCGGCACCATCGAGCTGCCCGTGGCCGTGGGCCTGGTGGGAGGCGCGACGCGCGTTCATCCCGTGGCCAAGTCCGCCGTGAAGATCCTGGGCGTGAAGAGCGCAGACGATCTCTCCCGCATCATCGCCGCCGTCGGCCTCTGCCAGAACTTCGCTGCACTGCGCGCTCTCGCTTCAGAGGGCATCCAGAGAGGGCACATGTCCCTGCACGCCAAGAACGTGGCTGTGCAGGCTGGGGCCAGGTGCGATTTGATTGAGATCGTGGCCGCAAGGATGGCTGCGGAGCGCAGGATCAATGTGGACAGAGCCGCGGAACTGATCGCTGAGCTGGAGCAAAAAGAAAAGGGAGACGCGACAAATTGAGGATCGGTGTTTTAGGGCCGCGAGAGACGTACTCGGAGAAGGCGGCACTTCGCTGGTCGCAATGCATGCCCGAGGCGAGGCTCGTCTACTTCAGCGACTTCGAAGAGGTTCTCAGCGCCGTAGAAGCAGGCAATGTGGACCAGGGCGTCGTTCCCGTCGAGAACAGCCTGGAAGGAGCGGTCACGGTGGTCATGGATCTTCTCCTGCGTCTGAATGTTGTCATCATCGGAGAGGTCAATCTGCCCGTCAGGCACTGCCTGGTAGGCCGGGGCGAGGGCGAGATCAAGATCATCCTCTCTCATCCCCAGGCTCTGGCCCAGTGCCGGCAGTACCTGCGCCGGAATTACCCGGGTGTCGAGATCAGGACCACGGGCTCCACCAGTCATGCCGCCCGCCTCGCCCAGGAGTTTCCGGAGATGGCGGCCATTGCCGGCGCATCCACGGCGGAAGAGTTCGGCCTGCAAATTCTGGCCAGGGAGATTCAGGATGCGAGCGACAACATCACGCGCTTCATCGTGGCGGGAAGGACAATTCCCAAGGCTTCGGGCAGAGACAAGACCTCACTTGTCGTCTATCTGCAGCGCGACCGGCCCGGAGCACTCTTCTCCATCCTGCAGGAGTTCGCCTCGCGCCGGATAAACCTGACCAGAATTGAGTCCCGGCCCAGCCGAAAGGGCCTCGGGGACTACTACTTCTACATCGACCTGGAGGGTCACATGAATGATCTTCCGGTAAAAGAGGCGCTGGCGGCAATCGGCGAGAACGCTTCCATGATCAAGGTGCTGGGCTCTTATGCCCGCTCCCCCTCAACTTAGCAAAATTTTTTGTTCAGGAGACGCATAGCAGTTGTTTTTTTGCTGGACCCTGCCATTTAAATAGCACCATCTCCCTTCAGCGGGAGGGAGCTATGATCTGATGGATCAATACGAAGGCAAGTTTCCATATCTTCCGGATAGGATTTCTCGTCTCGGGGAGCTCGCGTGCAATCTCTGGTGGAGCTGGCACCCAGAGGCAAGGAGTCTGTTTTATCTGCTGGCCGGAAACGGCACGGAGTTCAAGTCCCAAAATCCGGTGTTGCTTCTCTCCGAGATGGATAGATCAGTGCTCGACAATGCCGCCAAAGACTCGCGATTTCTCAGGCGCTACGATGCGGTCATGGCCAGGTTCGATGCCGAGGTAAACGCCTACGAGAGCTGGTTCTATTCCAAAGTTCATGATCCGGGAATGTACCCCATCGCCTACTTCTCGGCCGAGTTCGGCCTGCACCACTCCCTGCCTTTTTATGCCGGGGGGCTCGGCTTCCTGGCGGGCGATTTCCTCAAGGAGTGCAGCGACCTTGGCGTCCCCATGGTCGGTGTGGGCTTCATGTATCCCGAGGGCTACCTGCACCAGAAGGTCTCCCCCGACGGCTGGCAGATGAATGAGAGCAAGACCCTGGACCGCAGCCATGCACCCATCCGTCGCGTCCAGGGCAAGGACGGTCTGCCGCTCACCATCAAGGTTCCCATCAGCGAGCGCTCCATCTACTTCGAGGTCTGGAAGGCTCAGATAGGCAGGGTTCCTCTCTATCTCATCGACACGGATATCGAGGTCAATGACCCCTGGAACCGGGGCATATCCTCACGCCTCTACATCGGCGACTCGGAGCAGCGGCTGGTCCAGGAGATAATCCTCGGCATCGGCGGAACCCAGATTCTCCATGCCCTGGGCATCCGTCACTCCGTGCTGCACCTCAACGAGGGCCATTCCGCCTTTGCCGTCCTGGAGCGAATCCGGGAGAAGGTGGAGAAGGGCATGAGCTACCGGGATGCTGCAGACCGGGTGCGGGCCACCACCGTCTTCACCACGCACACGCCGGTCCCCGCTGGTCACGATGTATTTTCCTTCGCGCTCATGGACAAGTATTTTGAGTCTTACATTCCCCTGCTGGAGATGAGCCGGGACGAGTTCTACAGGCTCGGCGTCGATCCGCGAAATCCTGAGGCCGGGTTCAATATGACCGCCTTTGCTTTGCGAATGTCCGCACACTGCAATTCCGTGAGCAAGAAACATGGGCAGGTCACGAGAAGGATGTGGCATCACCTCTGGCCCCATCTCACCGAGAACGACGTGCCCATCAACCATATCACCAACGGCGTGCATGTCCCCACCTGGATCGATTCGCGCCTGGCCGCGCTCTTCAACCGATATCTCGGCCCGAATTGGCTGGCCGATCATGACAATCCGTCCATCTGGCAGCTGGTAGATGATATTCCCGATGCGGAGCTGTGGAGAGTTCATCGCCTGTTGAAGATGGTCCTGATCGCGGTGATGCAGGAGAGAGCCCGCGAGCGCTGGAAAGAGCATGCCGATTCCAATATCATCATGGCTTCGGGAATCCTGTTCGATCCCAATACCCTGACGCTGGGCTTCGCACGCCGCTTCGCCACTTACAAGAGAGCCAACCTGATCTTGCAGGATCTGGAGCGGCTGAAGGGCATCCTCAACAATTCCGGGCGCCCCGTGCAGATCGTGTTCGCGGGAAAGGCTCACCCCTCCGATAATGCGGGCAAGCATCTCTTGCAGCGGGTTTTCAATGCCGCCCGTGACCCCGACATCGGCGGGCGGATCGCCTTCATCGAGGATTACGACGAAGAGATCGCACAGTATCTGGTTCATGGAGTGGACGTCTGGCTCAATAATCCTCAGCCGCCCTTTGAGGCATCGGGGACCAGCGGCATGAAGGCAGGCATCAACGGCGTGCCCCATTTGAGCGCCATGGACGGCTGGTGGATAGAGGGATACAACGGATCAAACGGCTGGGCCTTTGACGGGGAGAAGGAATGGTCCTCTGCATCCGATGTGATCGATGCCGAAGAGCTTTACACGATCCTCGAAAAACAGATCGTGCCGCTTTACTACGACAAAGATGAGGCGGGCATACCCGCTGCCTGGGTCAAGTTTATGAAGGAATCTATAAAGAGCGCAGTTCCCATATTCAGCTCGCGCCGCATGGTCAAGGAGTACGCCCTGAAGTTTTACCAGGATGCTCTGTCACACGCAAATGAATGAACCTCTGTCAGCCTCAATTCTAATACCCGAGTTTTTGCTATCCCAAACAATATCCAGGTTCAGCCATGAGACAGGCATCTCTTCGTCATCCGAAGTCGAGCATCCCGGCTCAGGCAAGCCTTGAATTTCACTATTGAACCTTTTCACCAAAAAGATGAAATGATTGAGAGCTATTACATTCCAGCAATGACCCGGGTGAAGAGAGGAATGCGAGCAGAGCTGATTTTAATTCTGATGCTGTTTTCGGCATCACCTATCTTGGCCTCCCATGAAACGGGAGTGGTCGGGCCGTACAACATCTCCTTTGTAATGAATACCACGATGGATTATAGCGTCATCGTGGAAAAATCCTCCAGCGGGGTTACGGAGGACGGGATCAAGTTTGATAGGTATAATCTGTCCGTGCAGAGTACCGACTATTTTGCCTGGATCGTACTCACTCGATATGCGGAGCCCATGCTGGCCAACATCACCGCCAATGCCTTCATTGTTCAGTCGGCACTGCTCGGGTCCGGAGCAGATGAGCCGGAACTCTATCAGCCCCTGATCGACGGACAGCCGGGCGTGCTCGGCAACTTCAGGCTCGAGAGGCAGGACCTGGGCCAGGGGCAATACAAAGAAGGCGATCTGGTAGTTGCTGCCAGCTACTCGCCGGATGCAACGGTCCAGGATAATGGGGAATACCGCGGAATAACCAACTGCCGGGTCCTTTCCACCTTCCCGTGGGAAGTCATCAGGGATCTGCTTTACAACCTGCATGTGGAAGCGCCGGGCGACCGGACTTCGCCCCGGGTTTTGCTGGAGAATCAAACACAGGACAAAACTCAAAACCAAACGCTAAACCAATCGCAGAATCAAACACCGATGCAGTTGCCGGATCAAACGCCATACCTGCTGCAAAATATGACCATGAACAGTTCGCAAAATCGATCTACAACCGTAACCTGATATGCGGAGAGTCCAAAAGATGGGCAGGGTCCTCGAGGCGAGCACGAGCCCGAGAGACTCTTTTGTCCCGCGCGTCTTGTTGCACTGCGCGCAAAGCCCCCTTTTCTATTCTTGATGGGCCTGCGAAAGGCATGCTCAGATTCCGGCAATTCTGCAAGATATTGATCTTTTAGGTGCCGATCCAGGAATGCGCATCCAGAGGACGCTGCTCTCTGGAAGGTCTGCAATTTCGGAGAGGTTCTTGGCCTGGCATTCTCAATGATGGAAAGATGGATAGCAGAGACGTCGCGATCTATCGACTGAATGGTCAGACTTGTTTTTCTTGCGAGCATGATGCGTGCAAGGTATTCCTGGCCTCTTCCGGCAAATTCCATCAATGAACTCTCCAATTGTTGATGATAATCATAAGAGCCGCTCATTCGAAGAGTCAAATCCGCAGCCCGATATCCGATCATGTTCAGGCTCGGGGGATCTTTTCGCTATCCAGAAGTTCATGGAGGGTTCATGTAGGTATTAGATGATGTTTACATAAAAATCATCCTTTAATAATATAGCTGCAAGATGGTGGTAATTGGAGGAATCTCAATCAATACAATTAAACTGATGTTGTCGGTAATGCTGCTCGGAATGCTGGCGGCAGTCGGCGCTGCGCAGGATGGATATGGCGATCATGGATCTGATTTCGGTGGCGATCATCATAATTACGACGGTCATAATAGCCACCATCACAACGATTGGCTGAATCCGGGCGGATACTCGTCTACCTATTACTGGTCATACCCCTCATACTATTCCAGCTGGTATCCCTACACCTATACCTATTACCCAACCTACTATTACACCGCGCCCGTCTACAGCAGCTACTACTACGATCCGGTGGTCTATAATTACTGGGACCCCTGGTGGGCAACCAACGCCTACGGCATGGGTGGAGCATCCTACTCGTATTCCAGCAGCTGGTCCTGGTCGACTTACCACGGCGGGCTCTTCTTCTAAAGGGAGCCGCTTTGAGCCTTGAGGGATTACTTCCTCCTTCAAGCTTTGGAGATGGCCGGATCAGAGAGATGGCACTAAAGTTAAAGAATGCAGAAAAGAAAGCGGCCTGACGCGCCATTTCAGGCATTCGAAACATCGGCTTTGGGAATGACCTGGAAGAAATGCAGCTCCGGCTTTGGGGAGAAGGGCCAGGCTGCCAACTTCCCCAGCCCGGCAATAGAATTGAACAGAAACCGGGTCCGAATGCAAGCATTGCCTGAAGCGAGACTATATTTATTATAAATACTATTTATATAATATAGTTGTTGTGAAATGTTATGACAAGATTTGAAGCTATTTAGCCATCAATATTTTAATCATTAAAAATTAAAAATTGTTTATTAATCACGAATTGATGGTCGCTAATTTTCTCGGAGATTCACATGGCCTGGAAGAATCGCCAGTCCGAATGCCGCAAAGCATTGTGGATCTTTCTCATCAGCTCCGCAGGCACCGCATAGTTCCCGTCTTCCCTGCCTGCATTCATAAGCTCTTCGTGGGCAATTCCCAGACGGCTGTGATCCAGAGCGTACGTAGCCGTTATCTCTTGATCTTCTGCGGTGATGATGGTTATAATCAATCTGGCCCTCCCGCCCAGGATGTTGATGAAGAAATAGGACGATCCTCTCATCTCGGGCAGACTTTGCTTGAGGCGTTGATAATCCTGTACCGATCTTACTTGAGTGAGGGCAAATGCCTCACTGATCGGCATATCCAGCCTCGCTTTTTCCGGGTCGAAGGTTATTCGCTGCATAAGGCACGTCATTGATTACTATTAGTGTGATCAACTAGATTAAAAACTTTCCTAAGTTCACCTTTGATTCTCAGGTTAAGGAGAATTCAGCTCCGGTTACTTTCCGGAAAACGGGCCTCCTGCCTGTCTTCCGTCAGATTTATCGTGAGATCGGTTTCGCTTATGATCGCGCCGCCCTCGAGTGCTGTCAGCTTTATGCGGTCATCGTTCGCGACCCAGGGGGCACTGCTGTTTGCCAGGTAGTCCCCGTAATCCGCATCCAGATTGAACCAGCCGTCTGCGGTCGTCTTTGCCGTCTTCTCCTGACCGGTTCTCTGGTTCACGGCTGTAATGGTGACGTTCCCGCCATTCGTCAGGTTGGCCTGAGCTGAATTGACCTTTCCGAAGATGGGATGGAGGACGGGAGAAGAAAATCCAGTGAAGCCTGCGCCGTCAAACTGGTACTCTTCGCCATTCTTACGTTTTAGTACGCCCTGCAGATCGGCCACCTGTGCGAAGATCAGCAGGCTTGGAGCGGGCTTGAGATAGTCCAGCCGGAGGGGCACGCTCTTCCTGGCTTTTGCCATCAGGTCGAGGCGGAATTCACCGTTCTCGGCCACAACCTCATATTTCTCAGGATAGATCCTGCCCGTTTCCGGGTCAAAAACGAGGTCGGAGAGGTTCAATTTGATCTGCTTGCCGGAAAACTTGATGATCTTGCCGGCATATTTTATTCCTAAAAATGTATTTTTCTGCTCTCCCGCGATGTCGGCCAACGCCAGGCTGAAACCCTCCTGGGGGTTGGAAGTCTCCAGCCATACGGTGCTCGGATCGTTCAAGGCCCAGCGGCCCCAGCAGTGATCGTGATATCCGACACCGTCGATGCTCAGGGTTTTGTTATCGACGACGATGCTTCCTGAGACGTTGGCGGAAGGCATGTAAACCAGCCACTTCATCCAGTCGCCTTTGAGGTGGCCGATGTGAGACTGTACCGGAATGCCAAACCACGGGCTTGTAGCGGGCTGATAGTTGAGGTCCCATTTGATGGACGACCCGGTGCTGCTCGCCGGCACGTTGCCCCAGATCCTGATGCCGGAATCGTCCAGGGGAGAAAAGCCGCTCTGGTCGAGGTCGAAGGTGGGCGAGTTCAGGTCTCCTCCAAAGCCGCGACTCTGGCGAAGGCCGATGGCAGGACTCTTGCCGTCCTCCAGAACCACCGCCCACGCCTGCAGCTTTCTTGAACCCGTCAGGTTTTCCGGATCGCTGATAAGGTAGAGCATCATGAACTGGGAGTCATTGCCGAGGCCGTTGAAGTACCACCACTCGTTGTAGATCTGATCATCGACACCGTTTTTCATGTAGTGGTAGGCATCGTCCTTCGGGGAAGCATCGGCGGCAAGGCCGATACCGGATAAAAAGAACGCAAGAAACAGTATCACTATTGCATAATGCCTGCAAGCACTCATCTCGAACACTCCCTCCTTTGACCCAGGGCAATAATGATTATCTCTGCAAATATAACTATCTTTTTAACTATTAGATATTCAGCCACTCGCATTGATGCGCGGGCTTGCCCGAAACCGGCTAGCTTAGCAGCTTCAACGCTTCTTCGGGCGTTTCTGCTTTAAGTGTTCCGGGAATATCCCAGCTCTTCAGGCTGATAACGCGCTTTTTCATCTTAAGGGCGAGGGCGATCTCCGAGAGCGTGCCGTACGACCCCGGAAGTGCCACAATCGCGTCCGCGCTCTTCACAATGATCACGTTTCGGGCGTGGCCCATGCCGGTGGCAATGGCTATGTCGATACATTCATTGGCCTCTGCCAGCTCGGCGGGAAGTATGCCCACGGCCAGGCCACCTGCCTCTCTTGCGCCGCTACAGGCCGCCTCCATCACCCCTCCCAGACCCCCGCAAAGGAGGATGTGGCCCTGCTCCGCCAGGAGCTTGCCCAGATGATGGGCCATATCTCGGACCATCGGGCTACATTCGCCGCCACCGATAACTGCAATTTGCATCTCAGGCTCCTCCAATCAACCGCGGGATTGTTCGCGAGTAGCTGAATGGGTCAGCGATAGGATAACATATCGATAATTTTCCAGACTGATCTCTGGATGTGCATCATAAGAGCATAAATATCTATTGCAAAGACAATTCTTGCCCCAGAGTCTCGGTCGCTATAGTATCTAATTTTTTCTGGAGGTTGGATCTTGCACGGGCAAAAACTTAATGAATAATTGCGTGGATATGTTAGTTAATTTTTTCTGAGTGTGACTGATCGCTTCATCTAACAGGAGTTGAATGAAATGATATCAAGAAAACTGTTAAGTTCGCCTCTGCTCTTGGTACTGCTGGCAGCGTTTGCAGTGATACCGTCTGCTGTAGGCGATGAGACCTGCCCGAGAGACTGCCGGTGCCTCAGCGAGGCCGGTGCCATACAGTTGTTTGGCGCAGGAAATTATCAGATGTGTCAGTCGGCTCCCTGCGGCAAGGAACAATCACCTACAGGAGCCGTCATATACAAGTACTGCTTCAAATCCAAATGCCCGACGGGCTGCCGGTGCCTGACGGAAGAGAAAGCCAAAGAACTGGGATACAGCCCCTGCTCCGGCCAGATGATTTCCTGCGGCAAAGATGAGATGGGAAGGACGCTGTATTGCTTTTCCCCTGCGGCCAAATGCCCCCCACAATGCCGCTGCTTGAGCGAAGAGGAGGCAAAGGAGATGGGCTACAGCAAGCTGTGCCAGGACCAGAGAATCCCATGCGGCACGGATGCCTTAGGAAGACCGAAGTATTGCTTCCAGGTCCCTATTACCAGGTGTCCCGATGGCTGCATCTGCCTCAGCAATGAAGATGCACAGGCCCAGGGGCTAAAGATCAACTGCCTGGATTCAATGGGCAAGCCCATCATCTGCGGAATTATCAATGCCGATAGCGGGATCTTCAAGTACTGCTTCAAGAAGCCGGAACAGATTCCGTGCCGGTATGACTACCAACTGGGCATGTGCGTGGGCGAATGCCCTGCCGGCAAGTGCCAATTAAATACGATATATCGCGACCCGAAGACCGGCGCTGTAACCTATGCGGAGTGTCACTGCAAGTGAGATGGCAGAAACCCATCCATTGATTCTTTTTTTGCATCGTTCATTGACGTAATGAATTATCGCCTTTGCCGCAAAATATATCATGATCTGCCCGGCAATATCCATTCAGTGAACGCTTTTAGCCAGCTTCATTCCCAGATCAGGGCAATGCTTGCAGATCAGGCCATCCTTGAGCCGACGCTGCCGCAGGAGGAGGCGATTCCTGCCATCCTGGCCGGAGAGAACGTGCTCCTCATCGCGCCTACCGGGACCGGCAAGACCGAAGCCGCCGCTCTGCCCATCTTTCACAAGATCCTTGCGGGAGAGCGGCAGGGCACGCAGGCCGTTTACATCACACCCCTGCGCGCCCTGAACAGGGACATGCTGCGCCGATTTCACGAGTGGGGCGAGAAGCTCCACGTCACCGTCGCCGTCAGACACGGCGACACCAGCCAGGCCGACCGGAGACGCCAGGCCCTCAAGCCGCCGGACCTGCTCATCACCACCCCCGAGACGCTGCAGATAATGCTGACGGGAAAGCTGCTACGCAAGAACCTGTCCACGGTCAGGACCGTGGTGGTGGACGAGGTGCACGAGATGGCCTCAACCAAACGCGGCTCCCAGCTGGCCGTGCTGCTGGAGAGGCTGGCGGAGAACGCGGGCGATTTTCAGAGGATCGGCCTCTCCGCCACGGTCGGGTCTCCGGAGGTGGTGGCCAAACTGCTCGTCGGAACCGGGCGCAGCTGCAGGATCGTGCAGACCGTTGTGGAGAGAGCGAGCGACTTTCGCGTGGTCAGCCCCCAGCCGAGCCGGGCCGACTATGCCATGGCGAGCACTCTCGAATGCGATCCCCGCCTGGCGGCTCAGATCAGGTTCATCCGGGAGATGGTGCGGACCAGGAAGTGCCTGATCTTCGTCAACACCCGCCAGGCGGCGGAGGTGCTGGGCTCCCGGTTCAGGCAGCTTGGCGAGCCCATCGGAGTTCATCACGGCAGTCTCTCCGTCGAGGCGCGGGTGGAGGCGGAGGAGGCGTTCAAAGGAGGCGCACTGCAGGGGCTCATCTGCACCTCATCCATGGAGCTTGGCATTGACATAGGAGACGTGGATCACGTCATCCAGTACAGCTCTCCCCGCGAGGTTTCAAGGCTGCTGCAGCGCGTGGGCCGGGCGGGGCACAGGATCGGCCTCGTCTCTTCCGGGACCATCATCGCCACCTGCGCCGATGACGTGGCGGAAGGCGCGGCCATCGCCCGCCGGGCAGCCGCGGGGGAGCTGGAGCCCATCAAGATTCACGAGAAGCCGACGGATGTTCTGGCCAACCAGATCGTGGGTCTGGAGATGGACTTCGGGGATATTCCTCTAGAGAAAGTGCACAGGATCGTGACCCGGGCCTACCCCTTCCGGGACCTGACGCAGGACGAGCTGAAAGCCGTCGTGGACCAGATCGAGGAGCACAGACTGGTTCGACAGGACGGCGGCATCCTGCAGAGGACCCGCAAGGCCCGGGAGTACTACATCGAGAACCTCTCCATGATCCCGGATGAGAAGAGGTACAACGTCTACGACGTGGTGGGCCGCCGCTCTGTGGGGACGCTGGATGAGGCTTTCGTGGTCAGCTTCGCCCAGCCCGGCGCCAGCTTCGTCACCAAGGGCGAGATCTGGGAGATAACGGAGATCGAGGAGAACGAGATCAAGGTCGTTCCCATCCACCGCAGCGGCGAGATCCCGAGCTGGACGGGCGAGGAGATTCCGGTCCCCTTCGATGTAGCCCAGGAAGTTGGCCGCATCCGTCGCATGATCCGCGAGACCCTCGAATCAGGCGCAAGCGAGCAGACGGCCATGGACGAGCTATGCAGCCGGTATCCCTTGGACGACGAGGCCGCGGCGGAGCTGGTGGATCTGGTGAAAAAGCAACTCGACCAGAATCTCCCCGTTCCCGACGAGTCGTGCGTCGTCGTGGAAGGCGGCGGAGAAGGAGCCATCGTCAACTGCTGTTTCGGCCATAAGACCAACGACACTCTGGGCCGCGTCATAACCTCCATCCTCTCCGCAAAGTTTGGCAGCAGCGTGGCATTGCAGATCGATCCGTACCGCATCGAGCTGACGCTGCCAAAGAGCCTGCTGGCCGAGGAGATAGCGAAAATTATCGAGGACCTGGACCCCGATTATGTCGAGCCGATCCTGGAGATGACGCTGAAGAACACCACCCTCCTGCGCTGGAAGATGGTGCACGTGGCCCGCAAGTTCGGAGCCTTCTCCCGCGACATAGACTACCAGAGGGTGAGCATGGCCAAGCTCCTGGCCGTCTTCGAGGGCACACCCATGTACCGCGAGGCTCTGCGGGAGATCTACCATGATCGCCTGGACATTCTCCGGGCCAAAAATATGCTGGAGAGGATGCGAAGCGGCTCGATAAAGATCATCACCAGCTCCCTCAGCCCCATCGGAACCGGCGGCCGGGGCGGGGGCAGGGACGTCACCTCTCCCGAGCATGCCGATGCCGCTGTTATCGATCTCCTGAAGAACAGGATCATGAACGACCGGGTGCTGCTGTTTTGCGTGAACTGCAAGAAGTGGAAGTCCATGCGCCTGGTCGAGCGCGTGCCCGAGCAGCCCGAGTGCCCGCTCTGCGGCTCGCGCATGGTCGCCGCCCTCAAGCCCTGGGAGGAGGAAGAGATCAAGGTGGTCAAGAAGCCGGAGAAGAAGAAGACCGCCGAGGACCGGCGCAGGACGAAGCGGGTTTTTCGCAATGCCAACCTGGTCCTGAGCTACGGCAAGACCGCGGCCATCGCCCTGGCCAGCCGGGGGCTGGGACCGGATACGGCGGCGCGGGTCATCGGCAAGCGGCAGAGGGACGAGCTGGAGTTTTACAGGGATATTCTGAAAGCGGAAAGGGAGTACGCCCGGACGAAGAGGTTCTGGGGTTAGATGCGTTGCATTTCATTCTCTTCGGGCTTCGTCATTTCGTCACGCATCTCGGGCATTTGCTTTTTACTACTAATACCGATACACCCGGCGATGCCAGGCCATCCTCAAGCGCCAAGACCATTCCATCCTCAGAACAGGGATGCTCGATGCATCGAATGGGCACCAGCGCCTCCAGCACCGCCATAAGATCGGGCACCGCCTGGCCTCCCGTCATGGCTGCCACATCATTCTTGAGCACAACCACCATCAACTCGCGCTTCTGCCAGACGGCGTTGATCAGGCCCTGCAGGCCCGAGTGGGCCAGCGCATAGTCGCCCACCACCGCTACTCCCTTTCTTCTGAATCCGGAGGCGACGCCGATGGATGAGCCGAGGCCGTAGACCACGTCCACCGATTCGTAAGGCTCGCGGGTGGCACGGATGGCGCAGCCTGCGTCCCCGGCCACGGGCACATCCAGCCTGGCCAGAGCCCGGAAGAGGGGAATGAAGGGGCAGTCATCGCAGACACCGGAGTAGCCGCGCTGGGCTACCGTCTCGTAAACCTGCGCCGCCAATTCCGGTTTTTTGTCCAGGCACTCCAGAGCCTTGATGATATCGGCCCTCTCCAGCGGCCCGAAGGGCAGGTGGCCTGTAAGCTTTCCCCGCACCTTAGGGCTCATGCGAAGCTGCGACTCGATGAAGGGCCCCGGCTCCTCCGCCACCAGGATGTAGCGATTGCCGTCGATGAAGCGGTGCGTCAGCATCCAGGGCAGCGGATGGGCGTAGCCCAAGGCGAGCAGCGATACGCCCAGGCCCTCTGCCAGGGCTGCCGCATAGCCGCCGGCGATGATGCCCACATTGCCGCCGATCTCCAGCCGGTTCAACGTCGTGGACTCGGAGGCCTGTGCGGCAAAGGCCATGATCCTGTCCCGGTGCCTCTGATGGCGACCGCGCATCGTCAGCTCCCAGCTCTCTCTTTCGAACTCCTGGCCCGATCCCTGGGACGGCAGGGGCAAAACCGCGGCGGAGGACTCGGCTGCCAGAAGGCGGGGCGTCACCCGAACAATGACCGGTATTCGCAGCCACTCCGAGACGGTGTAGGCCTCAATGATGCTGCCGTGCAGGAGGGCTGGGTTCCTGGGATCGAGCACGGGCAACTGGGCGAGCGGCCCAAAGATCCGGCTGTCCATCTCCGCCTGGGAACCTTTCGGCCCCAGGTCGTCTCCGGCAATGATCACCACGCCCGAGCCGATGGTGTGCGTGGCCGAGATCACCAGCGGATCGGCGAGCAGGTTCATCCCCATCTGCTTGACCAGGACCAGGGAGCGTGCGCCGGTGTCGGATGCACCGAGGGCAATCTCCAGGGCCACCTTCTCATTGACCGAGACCTCAGCCTGCAGGGCCTCGGCCAGATCGGTTATGGGATAGCCGGGAACATAAGTCAAAACCTCGATCCCGGCATCCTGGACCGCCAATTTTGCGGCTTGCAGGCCGTTCATGGAATTCCAGGAACAACGGACTCATCCGGGCGGGCGCAGAAGGGCAGGGCCGCCACCGCGCCGATCAATCCCTGGCCGTTCATGAGGATCTGCACGCCGTTCTCCCGGCAAGCCTCAAGAGCATCTTCGTAGAGAACCCGCTCCTGCTTGCACCGCTTTGCGTAAGCCATCAGGCAGGAGGGATCGAAATCTCTGAAGACGGCCATGCCGGTCTGCTCGGAGACTGAGTACTTCTTGAGCAGCGCCTTGAAGTCCGAGATCATTCCTTCGGCTTTGCCGGGAAGAGCGGCGAACTCGACTACGGTGGAGACGCAGTTCTGGGTCTTGGTTGGGACGGGAAAGAGCTGCACCAGGGAATGAGATATGTAGCGGGCTTCCGGTCGGTCGACCTTGCCCGCGATGTTGTGAATAAGCGTCCAGGTCGCGCCCGTCGTCTTGGAATCGGTATCATCCACTCCAATGATCAGCCGCTCTCTTCTCGGCAGGACCAGCGTGCCCCGAGCGACCCTGCCGCCGCCGCACTCGGTGACACTGTAGCGAAGAACGTCTCCCGCCCTGGCCCGGGAGAGGGTTGCTCCCACGCCGCCCCCCCCGAGGCCGGCATAAGTCACCTCCACCTCGTCGCCCTTCACAAGAACGGATTCGATGCCTGCAGACTTCTTGGACGAAACCAGATCCAGGTCGATCTTGCCGGGCAAGATCTGGTAGCGGAACCAGTCTCCGATGTTGCGAGCGCTGACGATCAGTGGTCCCTTGGAATAGTGATACCGGGCCCAGGCCGATCCGCCATAGCAGTTGGAGTGCTCCAGGAGCTCCACCTGCTTTCCCTCGTCATCGACTACGGCATGGATCTGCCTGTAAACCACCACGTATGGATCTTCCAGTTCTAGTTGCACGTTTCCTAATCCTCCGGCTCATTCGTTTCTGAAATAGCAACAGCGTTAACGCCTTTGGTGTACTCTCGCAGGAGCACGGTAGCATAACTTCCTTTGGGCAGGAAGAATTCCAGGCTTGCGCGGTCTCCTTCCACTTTAATATTGGGCGAGACCTTCAAGAGAGCCGCGCGCCTGGCTCCCCGCGATCCCAGATCGAGATTGGCCGCAATGCGAAAGTCATCCCTGCCAACGTTCTGCTCCGAGAGCACGGCCTTTTCGATCTCGCCTTCTTTTCCTTCCGCCAGGTTCGTCTCAAATCCGATGAGCGGCAATGTCACAAAGGCCCGGCCCCTTTCGGAAAGGCGGTGGACTGCGCTCAAGTTCTCTCCGGTCACGGCCTGTTGGCGATCGATGTCCGGCTGATCGCCCCGGGAGAAGCAGACCACGTCGCCCTCTACGGGTCTGTCCAGCGGCAGGCCTGCGGCAAGCCTGTGGCTGAGGATCCTGTTGAAGAGGTAAGACTGGTAGGCATGAACGAAGAGGCGTTTCAGGTTGATGGAGAGCACATCGAAGGCGTGGGCATAGTCTGCAGGATACTCAACCAGGTAATTGAGCATGGCCAGCTCGTAGCGCAGGTATTCGGGAAACTCCTTCAGGGCAGCAGGGATGTCATGATTCTCCCAGAGCCGCTCGCGCGCCTCCCTGGTCCTCTCCAGCTCGCCGGGAAAAGGCAGGGCCAGATAGGTGAATACCGCCTGCTCAAGATTGCCCCGCACGATGGCTTCGCCAACCTTATGGGTTACCGGCCTTGTGTCTCCAAAACGCTGCACGCCAAAATAATTGGGAACGCCCTTGAGCTGCTGGATCTGCTCGGTGATGGCGGCAAAGCGGCCAGCCGCATCGGAGCAGGCCAGATTTCGGATGGTGATCTGGAACCTGTTTCCCAGGAGGTCCCCCAGGCCCACGGAGCGGTTGGTCCTGCCCAGCACCTTTATCTTCAGATCGGGAAGGGTGAGCCTCTCCAGCTCCGGCTCGTTCAAATTCATGATGCTGATGCGCTGGCTTGTGACCGCGCGCTTGTCCTTGGTCCCCGCCCAGCCGAATCTCTTCTGGCTGATGCGAAGCTGCCGCGACATCTCCCGGATGAGGTGGTGAGTGTCCCAGTCCTTCTTCTCGACCTCCAGGACCAGATACCTGCCGCCCTCGTAGCCGAGATCCTCGTAGACCTCCTCCACCCGGAAGTCCTCCGGATTGGCGCGAATTACGCCTCCGCAGCCGGGAGAATCGGTGACGTAGTAGTCCATGCCCAGTTGCCGGTCTTGATTCGTTGCTGCCAACATCTTCGTCTCTGCCTCTAGACCAGCTTGAGCTTGCCGGTGATCTTGTCCATCTGCTTGTTTGGCGCGGGGCCGAGGCCGAGAGCCGTCACCGTGCCGGCGGGAATCTCCGTCAGCCCGGCATCGACAACGATGGCGCTCGCGATTCCCGCCCTCTCCGCATCCACTCGCAGCCGGAAGAGATCCGGCACGCCCGGCGCCTTGAGGACGACCTTCTTCTGGCCTTCCGCCTTCCAGTCCGAGACCGTGGACCTGTCCATCTTCTCCGCTCTCTCCACGGCCATGACGGCAGCGTGAGCCACCTGCACGGCCAGTTTTCCTGCCGAGAGCTTGAGATCCTCACGAATCACAATGCATTGCTTGAATTCCATCAGAAGTAACCTCGCCTGAGTATGAGACTGTTTTATGATAGGTTTTCGGAATTGAGATACATCTTGAGCTTGAAATTGAATAGATTGCACAGATGAACATCTGACCTAAAAAGATAGTGGATATGAGGCCATCGTGAACATGAGGCAACGGATATGAAGACCATGGGATATGATGCCCGGGAGGAAGAAAGCCAAAAAGAAAACCAAAATAAAAGAAGAGAAAAGAGGCTCATGCCTCTTTGGTAAGAACCTTGACGCAGACCGGGCTCTTGGCTATGTTGCCCATCTTTGCGCCGATGAGGTACTCTAAACCCTTCTCTGCCGCAATATCCAGGATGCGCTGCGTTACCACGCCGTCGAAGATCACGCCGTTGACGTCTCCGTTTGCCTCTTTCAGCTCCCTGGCCAGATCCCGCACGGCAACCTCCCGCAGGATGTTGTGGTTCCTGTCCATCAGCCTGGCAGATAAGGTTCCATCCAGTTCGTCCACATGCTGCCGGAACCACTCCCTCTCCGGTTCGGGTTTGGGCTGAGCCGGCTCAGGAGCAGGCGTCGGGGCTATTATGATCTCCTCGACCTGCGGCACTTGCGGCCTGGCGCCGGGGACTGCTCTGGGCACGACCTCGCGAGGCACGACGCGGCGCGGGGCTATGGCCTCGGCCCTCTCCGCCACGCTTCGGATGCACAGAGGCTTCTCGCGAATGAGGCTCTTCCTCTTGGTGGTGATCTCGCGCCTTCTCTTGGGTTGGTTCTTGATCTTGTAGAGATCCAGGACCTGCTCCACAGGGATCTTCTGGCGCAGAGCCCTTACGATCTCCTTCTGGGTCATATCCTCCACGGACTTGCCCTCCGGAGCCCTGGCCACGAAGTCGATGTCCGCAACCTGAAGCAGCTCTTTGATGATCAGCTCGCCGCCGCGATCCCCATCGGTAAAGGCGGTGACGACCTTCTTGGCGCAGAGATCAGCGATGGTGGGCGGCACATTGGTTCCGCCTACGGCTACGGCGTTCTTGATGCCGTACTTGAGAAGGTTGAGCACATCCGCCCGGCCCTCCACCACGAGGATGGCATCCGAGTCCAGCACATTGGGGCCTGCCGGGAGGCTATCCTTGCCGAGGTGAGTGATCTCCTCAACGCGCACGGATTGCTTGATCTCCTCCGTGATCTCCTCAGTCTCCAGGATGTTCTCATCGAACATCTCCACCAGGATACGCTTGGCCCTCTCGATGACGTATTTCCTCTTGGAGGCCCTGACGTCCTCGATGCGGTTGACGGCGATGCGGGCAATGCACGGCCCCACGCGATCGATGGTCTCCAATGCTGCCGCCAGGATGGCCGTCTCGACTTTGTCGAAACTGGAGGGGATGGAGATGGTGCCGCTGGACTTGCCTCCGCTGGAGGTGATCTGGACATCTATTCTGCCCAGTCTTCCAGTTTTTTGCAAATCTCGAAGATCGAGGTCGCTCCCGAGGAGACCTTCGGTCTGGCCGAATATGGCGCCGACCACATCCGGCCGCTCCACTATCCCCTCTGCAGTTATATCCGCATAAATTACATATTTAGTGGTATCAACGTTTTGCATATAAAGACACCTCTTATTTTAAAATAGTTAGATAAAAGTCACACCCACACTCAAATAGCCAAGGCTATCAATAGCCTCCTCACATCAATTCGCGACCACTGTCGCATTTATAAACCGCCGGGGTTTGGGCGGGCGATTGAGCAGTGAATGATGGTGAATATGAGTTCATCCAACTATCTTAGTGTCCATTTGCCAATATCATGGAACATCAGATAGAAATGCCCACACATGAGCGTTCTAGTCCTCACTTAGCTGGCATTTCATCGCCCCATGTCCTCCACGGGGCTTAATCATCATGTGATTCGAAGCTCAAGATGCGCGCTTCTACCAGTAGAAATTGCACAAAACTAGTTTAAGAACTTTGTGGGTGAATTTCCGAATCTTAAAGTTGGTCAAGATATATATAAGTTACCCCAATACTATAAATCCATCTACAGTCCTCACCACGGTAACTTCCGCCCCAGGCTCGACCTGCAGATCTTTGGGCCTCGACGCGAGGCCGGTCTTGAACGTCTCGGGGTCCAAAATCTCCAGGACGTCTGCGTCGGCGGACACCACGGTTGCTACTACCGCATCGGCCTTGTTCCCCAGGATCTCCACGGTCTCGGCATTCTCCTCGCTGAGGCTTGACTTGCGGCCCTCTCGCAGCGAGGTGATGGGGGTCATCTTGCTATCGAAGCCGGTTACCTCAAAGATAGAGCCGCGGAAGGAGACGAGATCGCCCCTCTTAAGCCGGGGGAATCTGATCAGCAGAGTGGACCGGAAAACGTCACGGTTGTTCTTTTTTCCCACGAGCTTGCACGTCTCCAGGAACTTGCCGCCGAAGCGCTCGTAAATAGCCCTGGCCATGCGTCTGCCCAGTTGAGTCGAACCGAGGATGATATCCAGCCCGCCTTTGACCTCCTTCATATCCTGGATAAAGGAGAGCTGGTCGCCGCCCCGGTAGCCTGCATCGGCCATGGACTCAGCAATGCTCTTGCATAGATTGATCTCATTTTGAGTCAGGTCCCGGGTCTTGTTTCCGCGCACCTGGACGGTGGATTCAAAGTATTTTCCAGCCATGCGGCTGCAGCGGTCGCAGGCCACGAGTTTGATGCGGACAGGGATCTCGCAGTGCTCTTCGATCGCCTGACCCTTGAAGTCGCCGCTGATCTCGATCTTGGCCAGGTAACGAGTTGCTCCGACCGTTTTGAGGTTGAGCCCGATCTTGGGCCTTGTAAATTCCTTGTGGAACCACAGCGAGCCAACAGACGCTTGCGAGGCCAGTTCCTCTATGGAACGCTCATCGGGAAGCTGCCACTTGCCTTTGATCTGTCGCGCGCCACAAGTCGAACAGAGAACGATCTCCACTTGATCCGGACAGCGGTACAGCTCCGTCGCATCCTCTGTGCATTGCCGGCATAGCCCCTGCTCAGTAGGCTGGCCGCACTTGGGACAGATGGACTGCATCACATTCGCACCATCTGGGCGTAGAGAACCCCATCTATGGAGAGAACGTTCTCTCTCTCCACGTAGCCGAGCGATATGGCATGTTCAACGGCGCAGCGGCCGACGAAATTAGCCATGGTCGCCCTCGCCAAGGCCGCTTCAACCTCTGAGCCGGATGCCTTCTCCTCGCCGAAGAAGTCAAGACTGACCTCCATGCGAAGATGCCCTTCCGCAAAGGTCTTTCCCAGGATCTCGCAGTCGCAGACGGCAATGAGAACCTCTCGCCCCTGCTGGTGAGTCTTGAGATACATCTCCACGGTCCCTGGAGCAATCTCCATTGTTTTGGATTCTGCAGCTAATTCAGACATGGCAATCATTGTAAACCGTATTTTGGTATTTTTTATTGAAGTTTTGTAATTCTTTGGGCATCGTTTCTCGTTTGATTAGTTTCTTGCTTGATTTAGTCCATTTAATAATATATCCTAGCTAATAGTATCAATCCGTTTAAGGAAGCTTCAGCATGCCGGGACGGGGCTCGAAGACATCTCCATCTCTTCTCATGCGGTCGATGATCTCTTCGGCCTTAGCTCTTTCTATGCCCAGTTCCTCGGCCCTATCAAGAACCGCATCCCTTGGTGCCGGACCCTGCTGCTCTTTGCTGATATCTCTTATGACGTCGATCACGGATTTAGTTCTATCCCTTGTGCTCTTGGTCGTACCTGAGGCGATGATGTCCGCATCCAGGAAGCCGGTCTCCGGATCCACACCTACTTTGCGAAGACAGGCCTCCAGGATCTTGACCACACGCTGGGCATCGCCGATGGTCACCTTGTCGCTCAGGCGGAGCCGGGCGCTGGCCTCGCCGAGACGTATGAGCGCCTCCAGCTGCCGGGCCGTGACCGGCACCGGCTTGTTGCTGTCCTGCCCCTGCATCCTCAGGCTGACGTAGTACTTCAGGAAATACTCCTTGGCCTCGTCGGTGAGCGTGGGGAAGATCTTCTTGCGGGCATAGGCCACGTACTTCCTGAGCAGCTCCGGATCGATGACGGGCTTGATAACGGTCAGGGCGTTGTCGATGTCTTCCTGGGAGATCTCCGGGTTCCAGGCGATCTGGGTGGAGAGCTCTCCGGCATAGTTGCTCTTCAGGATGTGCTGGGCAATCGCCGAGTCTCTTTTCGTGTCCGGATCATCGGTCAGGACAAAGATCAGATCGAATCTGGACATGAGAGCCGGGGTGAGATTGATCTGAGGCGCGATGGGCTCGTACTTGTCGAAGCGGCCGAGTTTGGGATTGGCGGCGGCCAGGAGCGAGCAGCGGGACTTCAGGGTGGCCATGACACCGGCCTTGGCAACGCTGATGGTGTTGTGGAGCACGATGCCTTGGGAGATAAAGGTATGAGTCGGCTCAACGGTGATGTCGTAAACGTAATCCGCATGGAAATCGCCCTCGTTGGGAACGATGCAAACTTCCGTGACTCTTAGATTCCTAACGTCTGATGTGAGCTTCTTTTCAAGTGCCGCAATTTTCAAACCGGTCTCCTGCAAATGGGAATATATCCGTTGGAGAGCTTCTCTGGCGATCACCTCTCTTTTTGCTTCATCGTAACCGCCCTGCTCGTAATAATCGATATTTCGCCGTGTATATCCCGTTACGGATGACATATAACTCTGCGACCAACCTAATGTTGACCTCATTTCGGGCAGAGTCAATTCCTCATTCATGGCAATCTGAATATCGTTATACCTACTGATTAGATCCGAGGTGTATCCCGACACAGTGTCAACTGTTAGCCCATATCCATTGTTCAGATGCTCATTAAAGCGCCCATCATTGGTGAGACCCAGTGACTTTTTCATTTCCAGGATCGAATGAGCAGTCTCTGGCGGAAGGACATCGTGATGGCGAATTGATCTTCTAGAGGATGAAGTGACGCCCTTCATCCGTTCCAATTTCTCATAGCAAGAGCAAAAGATCTGCTGCTCAAACCTTGTATGCGAATCTCCCATTATGCAGACCTTAAACGCATTTGCCTTTCTATCGATAGCAATCCTCGAAGATATGCCAAGCCGGAGAAGCAAATCTTGATAGTCTTCCGCCAGCCCGCGAGATACGGTTGAATAAGCAACAGAAGTTGAATGCACGCACCCGTCACCGAGGAAAGCTGCCCTTAGATATTCTCGAATATCGTCCTTTGTGCCTCGGAAGATAGTAACAGGCATTCTTCGTGCTCTCCCGGTCTGCATCATCTCCGAAAAATTGCTTTCAAACCATCTGAAAAGGTGAGTTGATATGAATCTCAAGGTGACTACGCCGTCGCATCTCTTGTTCCGAGATGCGACAATGGAAAAAGTATCTCGCATTAGGCGCGACATTTCGTCAAGCAATGCTTCATCCTTGTTTGTAAAGCCAATCTCATAGCTGGACCCACGATAGAAATGACCTTCCGCTTGCAAATATCCCAGGATTTTAGAAAGTATTGGATTCAATGTTTTTGGAAATGTCAATTGCTTCTCGCTTGGGTGCAGTCTTTCAACCGGCATAAGAACGGGCTCAGCCTCATTGCTTGGCAGTGACCTTGGCGCAGGCGCCAGATCACCGACTTTGACATTGCTGGCAGACACACATGCTATCCCGTCTTTTGCGACATACACCGGATGCTCTGGGGTAATCAGAATCTCTCGCCCATTGGAATATTTGATCTTGATAAAGTGGTCCGGAGCGCGATGCCTGCTTACTCTATCCGCATCCATATCAAAGACCCTGTCGAAGTCTGTGCTCCGCACCAACACATCTTTGCCTAGGTGCAGTATCTCGCAATCGACTCCCTGAACGACATCCTCCGGGTGGGCCTTCATCAATTCGTCGACAAACTCGCCAATGCGCACCTTGCGACCATCGGCTAGCTGGATCTCCGTAAGAGGATGATAGCTCTGCTGTTCCATCGCCTCGTGCAGCGCGCTCTTGTCCTCATTGTCCATCTTGTCCATCTCGTCTATGGCGGCAATGCCCTTATCCGCCAGCACCAGAGCACCGGCCTCGATGGTCCAGCGACCGTCTCCCAGCTCATCCTTGACGGCTGTGGCGGTGAGGCCTGCCGACGTGGAGCTCTTGCCCGAGGTGTAGATGCCGCGCGGCGAGATCTTGGTCATGTAGCGCAGGAGCTGAGACTTGGCGATGCCGGGGTCTCCCACCAGCAGGATGTGAATATCTCCGCGGATACGGGCCCCGTCGGGCAGATGCTTCTCGAAGCCGGAGACGAGCTGCAATCCGAGGGCCTCCTTGACGTCGTCGTAGCCGTAGATGGAAGGCGCGATGGATTTCCGCACGTTCTCGTACATCTCCGGGTCGCGGGACATCTCCAGGATCTGCTCCTCCTCCTCCTGGGAGATATCGATCTCCTCGAACTCCTGCTCCGTCATCTCCACGCTGTTGCCCTTGTGGAAGAGATCGAAGTAGGTGCTCTTGCCCTGCTGCGGAGTGCTGCGCTGGTAGGACTTGAGGACGCCGTTGACGATGACCCGGTCGCCGGGAAAGATCCTTCCCGCCAGGTCATCCTCCAGCTCCACGTCGAGCGTCTGGGGCTGCTCGCCGCCCCGCAGGTCCTCGGGCGACTCCTGCACCCTGATCTTCTGGGCATCGACGAACTTGGACTGAGCAAGAACGAGCTTGAACGGCCCGCCCCGGTCGCAGGCCTGGTTCTGGCACTTCAGGTTCTGATCCTCGAATTTGTTGCCGGTCTGCTCCTTGAAGAACGTGAAGCCGCACCTCTGGCACTGGAAGGCGGCGGAGACTATCTTGGGGCGCACCTCCGTGGCCGTTCGCACCAGGCCCTCGATGGCCAGCAGCTTGCCGATGTGATCGGATCGCAGCTCGCGGGTCTTGTAGTGGCGGGGAAGCCCGGCGATGCGAACATGGGCGCGATCCATGTATACATCCATGGGCAGGTCGATCTCCAGCAGAGCCGCCTGCGCCGCCTCCAGAACCTGATCCGGATTCTCCAGCAGCTCCTCGGCAAACTCCGGGTCGAACTTGTCCAGGTCGGGGAACTGCACGACAAGGCTTCGCTCATCCGGGTAAGAATCGGCCAGCTCCAGCAGGTCGTCCCAGTAACGAGAGCGGAGGAACTCCTCCCACTTGGCGACGGGGTCAGCAGTCATTATCGAAGATGACAGTGGATGGGCAAAGTATCTAAAGGTATTCGAGGCGGTGAGAAGATATTCGGCAGATCGCAGTAAAACCTGAGGCTCATGAGCATTTCTGCAGTAACTGAGACACAATCCGGCATGAATACACGATTCGGATTTCGGCCGATTCCTGCATCGATCCGCCATTCGAAATTCGCCGTCAGCCCATTCTCATCCACGGCTCGTGCTCTGAGAGATGGTTCTCCAGGCCCGCCTTTGGGCGGAAGATTACCTGATGTTCATGCTGCGGTCAAAGGCAACGACCAACCGGCCGCTGTCCACCACTGTTCTCTGGGTGATCCTTTTTCCTCGAAAGAACCCGTAGCATCAAACCGTACGGTTAATAATATCTGCTGTTAATATTATATCTGTTAATATTATCGGACCATGTATAGAGCTGCTTTCACCGTCCACTTCGGAAAGAACTATATGAAAGGGATGGCTATGTCTTTCTTCGGGAAAGAGATATGCAGGCTGAAACCGAGGTTGTGGAGGTTCTGTCGAGAACCGGAGATGCCCTGTCCGTAAGGTTCACCAGGCCAAAGGATTTTGACTACCTGCCGGGCCAGTTTATGTTCATAACCATTGGTCGCAAAGAAGAGCAGAAGACAAAGCACCTCACCATCTCCAGCAGCCCGACAGAGGATTTTCTTGAAGTCACAAAGAGGCTGACCGGCCATGAATTTTCCAATGCATTGAAGGCAGCAAAGGCCGGGGATAGGGTCATGATCCGGGGACCTTACGGAGACTTTACATTTCGTGGAGAGCACGACCGGGTCTGCATGATATCGGGAGGCATCGGCATAACTCCTCTGCGCAGCATGATCCGTTACTCGACGGATAAAAGGCCGGGTGCGAGCATAGTCCTGATCTATTCTAACAGCCGCGAGGACGGCATAGTCTTCGAGGACGATTTGGAAAGCATGACGAAGCAGAACCCCAATCTCAAGGTCGTCAATACCATAACCAGGCCAGGTCCGGCCTGGAAAGGACTTAAGGGAAGAATAGACCGGGATATGATAGCCCGAGAGGTGCCGGATTACGCCGATCGCGTCTTCTTCACCAGCGGCCCGAGGAAAATGGTGGACTCCATACGGTCCTCACTTAAAGACTTGGGCGTACCGGAAAACCAGATCAAACAGGAGTATTTCCCAGGATATGATTGACGCTCAGCCAAGCGCTAGCAGGCTGAGTTAGGCTTAAGTTCTCAAAATCCTTGAAGAATATCATGGCCTTGGACATCAGGACCCTCGTGGCGCTGAATATAACAGTGCAGATTATACTCGCGCTGGCACTGGCAGGATCCATATATCTGGCAAAGAAAAAGAGCCTGAAGAGGCACTGTGCCGTCATGAGGATCACAGTTCCCGTGCAAATCCTGGCCATCCTCGGCATAATGCTGCCTGCCATGAGCGGCAGCTTGAACCAGCCGGCTGGCAGTGCCGTATTGGTCTGGGAGGTATTGATCCACCACGCCTTGGGCCTGGGGGTAGTTGTCTTCTGGATTTACATAAATCTGGTCTTTCTGAGATATATTAAGCCCTTCTTGAGGATAAGGCCCACCATGCAGATGGCGGCGGCTTTCTGGATAATCTCGCTCATCCTGGGTGTGCACATTTACTCGCAGCTCTACATAACAAATTCAGGAGGATCTATTCTCCCTGATCCACAAGAAAACGCAACTGCAACTATCGAAAATATATCACAGCAGAACGTATCGGAGAGAGATAGCCGGCCGGTTATGATGGAGCAGACCATATCAGTTGACATCAAGAACTTCATCTTCAATCCAAACGCAATTACGGTCATTGCGGGAACTACAGTCGTCTGGACCAATCACGATGCAGCTCCTCACACGGTCACCAGCACAAGAGGCATATTCGATTCCGGAGTCATGGATGAGGGCGAGACCTTCAGCTACACATTCCGGGATCCAGGAACCTATGACTACAGCTGTATGATTCACCCCTATATGAAGGCTAAAGTTATTGTGACACCTTCGGGGGGACTCAGACCCGCCGGGGCGGGAGTGAGTCGGTCGGAAGGAGCCCTGGCAGAAGTGAGCCGGGCAGAAGTGAGCCGGGCAGAAGAGAGCATCCCCGCAGTCAATCAAGGACAGTCAGTGTTGGTTGAGATCAAGAAAAATACCTATGATCCGGATTCGATTACCGTGCCTGTCGGAACTCAGGTTGTCTGGAGGAATTTCGACTCCGTTCCTCATACGGTGACCGGTACAAACGGTCTGTTCGATTCCGGCGTCGTGGATCATGGCAAGAATTTCAGCTACACCTTCCAGGACCCAGGAACTTATGACTACAGCTGCATGATCCATCCCTATATGAAGGCCAAAGTTATTGTGACACCATCGGATGAGCATCAACTTGACGTGGCAGAGGTGAGCCGGACGGAAGTGAACCAGCAACCAGTGTCATTGGCCGAACCCGGTAGCGAGATATCCATAGTGCCGGTATCGACAACTTCGCCCCAGCCTTCTACAAGAGTAACGGTAGACCTCTTGGCCAAGAATATGAATTTTGATAAAGACAAAATCACAGTCATCGCCGGTTCGAAAGTCTTCATCAACTTCGTCAACCTGGACGTCGGCATGCCTCACAACTTCGCTGTGTACACGGGCTCAGATGCTACAAGCACCATCTTCCAGGGACGGGTGGTGAACGGCCCCGCGAAAATCACTTACGCATTCGATGCGCCGATTGATACGGGCACATACTTCTTCCGATGCGATGTTCACCCCAAGGTCATGACAGGCCAGTTTTATGTCGTATCTTCGGATCTTCTCGATTCTCCGCAGACAAGGGCAGCTCGCCAAAGCCAGCCTGAGATGGACATGACGGGCCCAGGCGTTGCAGCTGCCATGCCGAACGGAACTGCCCAAAATCAGTCTGCTGCCGCCCCTCAAAGCGTTACCGTAGATCTGGTTGCAGAAAATATCGCATTTGACAAGAGCACAATAACGGTGCCGGCAGGAGCTAAAGTCACGGTGAATTTCAATAACCGGGACAGCGGTGTCCCTCACAACTTTGCCGTGTACGAAACGGAGGCTGCAGAGAAGATCATCTTCCGAGGACAGATAGTGACCGGCCTTGCGAAGACCGAGTACACGTTTGATGCGCCGGCCGTGTCCGGGACTTATTTCTTCAGGTGCGACATACATCCGGCGCTGATGAAAGGCCAGCTCATAGTGGAGTGAATAGTTCCGGGACAATTTTTGCCAGCACAGTTCATCTCCTGCTCGTCCTTGCGAGTCAAATTGCTGCGGCGCATCCCGCAGAGCTGCGTGTATTCGAGTAAAATGGATAAGAACTCTATTTCAAACCAGACAAAAACGGAGCGGGGGCATTACTTCCTGCCCATCAGCTCTCTCATCCAGCGCTGGGCTGACTCTGTGCCCCTGGTGCAGAAGAAATTGCTTAACAGCCCCATATCCGCAGCCACCGGGCAGCTCGGGCAGAGACAGTCCGCCTCCTGTGAGATGCAGACGAAGCTCGTGCCGTGGCTGCAGAAGAGGCGCTCTCGGGCATTTTTGGCGCAGTCCGTGTAGGTCGGGCAATCGGGACAGATGCACATGCCCGTCTTCTCCTCGACCATCTTCATCCTCTCCGCGGCGGACATCTTGCTCATCTTCATAATAGCGTTTTCGAACGTATCCATTCAAATCCCCATACGATAGTACACTTCAATATATTTAAAAATGTCCTCAAGATACAGGTTGAAGTGCTATTGGTTTTGATTAGGGCTGACCAGATTCAATGTTTTTTCTTCACCCTCAGCCTCGCCCCGTCCCTGGCCACGATCACCACCCTCTCGCCCTTCTCCACCGCTTCCTCCGCCTCCGCCAGCCAGTACTCGCCCTGGAAGAGCACGTAGCCCTGCGGGCTCAGCCGATCCAGAACCTCGGCCTCCTCGCCGGCAAATCGATCGTTGACGGGCGGCGCAAACCGGGCCCGCGCCACCTTGTAAATGGCAAAGGCCAGAAAGACGCCCAGGATCAGTGACGGCAGGATGATGGCCAGGGCCATGGACCGCTGGTAGCCTCCCGGAACGTACCACTGCGGGAAGCTGGTGGGCACGAAGAGTATGCTCCCTGCCACCACGCAGATCAGCCCGGCCACGGCCAGGATGCCGAAGCTGTGGCTGTGCAGCTCCGCCAGGATCAGGCCCAGGCCGAGCAGGAGCAGGAAGACGGCCCCCAGGTTGACGTTGAACCCGAGGCCGACCAGGCCCAGCGCCAGAGCCACGACGCCGAACGCCTCCGCTCCGATGCCGGGGCTGGAGAAGCCGAAGATGAGAGCGTACAGCCCGACCAGCATGAGCAGCCCGGCGATGGTCGGATCGGAAAGTATCTTCAAGAACTGCAGGCTGAGGGGCGGCTCGAAGAGCTTCACTTCCGCTCCGCGGGTGTTCAGAGTGGTGTCCTTCACCCTGATGCCGTCGATCCAGTCCAGCAGATCCCCGGGCGTCGGGCTGATGTACTCGATCACGCCGAATTTCTTGGCCTCATCCGCATTCAGATTCAGGTTGGAGAGCACGAACTCTCTGGCAGCGGTCGTGTTCCTGCCGTGCGTTCGTGCCTTCTCCTCGATCAGGGCCACGATGGCATTGGTGGTCTTGCTGTCGTTGATGGGCTCCGTGCCGCCCAATGGCGAAAGCTTGACGGGCTGGGCCGAGCCGATGATGGTGTGCGGAGCCATGGCCGCCACATCTGAGCCTTGCAGGATGATGGTTCCCGCCGACCAGGCAGCAGCCCCCTCGGGATAAACGTATCCGATCACGGGAAGCTTCGTCTCCTCCATCTGCTTGAGAATGGCAGTGGTCTCGGCCAGGCCGCCGCCCGGAGTGTCCAGAATGAGCATCAGGGCCTGGTAGTTCGCGCCTTCGGCCTCTGCCTCCTCTAAAGCGGCAAGGACTATGTCGTCGCTGGCCGGTGTTATGGAACTGTCCAGCTTAACCGCCAGGACGGGAGCCGTCGTCTCCGCGGAATTGACGGGAATGATGAGGAGGAAGAATGCTAAAATGGCCAAAAAAGATGGTATCGACAAAAGACGCATTGCGCCCCTTGCACTTTCCGATTCGCATTGGGAGTCCGGCCAGCCGATCCTCTCACCGTTGCCCGAGCAAGACCTGCCGGCCGTCATTGCTTCTCATCTCCGAAATCTTGTCGCCTCGGCGGCAGCCTCGCGGGATGCCTCTTTCCGCGCATCGTCAGCGCGGGAGGCTTCCCTTTCAGTCAGCTCCCGGTTCAGGGCGGCCGTCAAGCCTGCCACTGAGCCTGTGCCAGCGTCGCTGCTGGGAGTAACCACAATGAGCGTCTTCTCCCTGGCGATGTCCACCAGAGTCTGCAGCTCCCTGAGCTTCAGGGCGGCCGGCACCTCCTCGTAAAGCCTGGCCGCATCGGTCATGGTCTTGGATGCCTGGAACTCGCCATCGGCAAGGATGATGCGTGACCTCTTCTCCCGCTCCGACTCTGCCTGCTTGGCAATCGCTCTTCGCATCGATTCCGGCAGAGACACATCTCGCAGCGTGACGGCAGTGACCTTGATTCCCCAGGGATCCGTATGGCGGTCCAGTATCTCCTGCAGCTTCTTGTTCAGTTCATCACGCTTGGAGAGCAGATCGTCCAGCTCAATCTGACCGAGGACGTCTCGCAGCGTGGTCTGGGCAAGCAGAGAGGTGGCCAGCTTGTAGTTCTCCACCTGAATGACGGCCCGCGAGGGATCGACCACCCGGTAGTAGATGACTGCATCCACTTCCACGCTGACGTTATCGCGGGTGATGACCACCTGTTTGGCCACATCGATGGTGAACACTCTGAGGTCCAGCAGAATGACGCGATCAATGATGGGAATGATGAAGAATACACCGGGTCCCTTCATGCCGGAGAAACGCCCCAGGCGGAAGATCACCACCCGTTCGTACTCTCGAACGATCTTGATGGCCTGAGACAGGATTACGAACACAACAAGCAGAGCTATGAGAGTAGCTAGATCGAATTCAGCCAAATAGACACCAAAGTCTATTGGCATTCTTATCTTAAATAGCTACCCGCATCAGCCCGGCAAAAGAGTGGAATTTGGAAATTCAAGGGAGTTGTAGATCCCACAAATCCATCGAACGAATTCAAGTGCTTTTAATGAATTTATTTCGATGAATCGATTCGATGGATCTACTTCTTGAACTCGGTATATCCGCACTTACCGCAGCTTTGGCGATCGGCGTGCTCAGCCAGAAATACGCCGTTTCCACACCGGGGGCAGACCGACTTCTTGGCCTTAACGGAGTCTCCGCTGACCTCATAATATTTGAATACGCCCTTTGGCTCGCTCTTTTTCTTGGCAGCCATCTAGCTCGCCTCCGGCTTGGCTTCCTCAGGCTTGGTGAAGGTGTTCCTCTGCACGATGTGCTCCCTCTCCACCTGCTTTGCCCTCTCCGCGGTCTCGTAGATCTTGGCGTAGCCGATAGTCTCGCGCTTGCCAAACTCGGTCTTCAGGCTGTCCACAAACACCAGGCCCGGCTTGGAGTTCATTGTTGCCGCCAGCCTCTCCACGACACCTTTCCTTGAAGGCGTGGACTCATCGTGAATAACCTTGAAAACAACCTCTCGCCTGTTCAGCATCGGGTTGCTCTTCTCTTCGATAACTTGTATATCCAACTTCATTCCTCCACAATCATTCGCTTCATCAAATCTTCGATTTGCTTCTTCTTATCAGCAGTAACCTTGACCAGAACACTTCCCTCATCGGGCTGACCGTAGACCACCGCGGAGCCCATGGGCGCATAAAGGATGGCAGGAAGAGTCGCCAGATCCTCCTCACCATCCACTATGATCTTCACACGTTCAAATCCGTTTAGTGCAGCTTTGATCTGATCGATAAGCTCACCTGTCAGGGTTGCAGCCGGATTCTTTACCTCAACCGTTTTATAGCTATCGTGGTCCAGGCTCTCCACCACATGATCGGGCACCGGCATTCTCTTGGTCTTGTTGTCCACAACGGCAAGGTCAGGCACGATGGCGGCCTTCAAAAGATAGAAGGCGGTCATATCGCCTACGGCTGCTACTTTCTTCGCAGCCAAAAGTTCGGAGCGCATGGCCTCCACACATTCCAGACCATCGCCCTTGCATAGCTTTCCCAGGGGGTCTTTCAGCAAACTGCGCAGCTCATCGGGCAGAATGAGTGTACTCAATCTATCGCACCTTCAAAGCATATTTGCCGGGAAGGGTGATCTCCAGCTTCTGCGCGATGATGGACTCTTTGGGGTCGATGATCACGACATACCCGCTCCAGTCCTTGCTGAGCGAGGCTGAATTGCAGATGGGACAGATCTGCCCTTCAATAATTCTGCGACATTCTCTACAGGCTTGCTCAGTCATTTCGCCTCAGCTTCTGCGCTCTCCGCCACCTTTTTGTCATCAGCCTCAAGCCATTCCAGCCTGCCGAGACCCGTCTGCCTCATGGTGAGACCGATCTTGCTCTCGCGAGGCTCTTTCTCATTGAGGCTCACAGCAATAACCCTGGCCCGAACCTTATCCCCTTCGCCTAAGGATTTGTTCGACTCTTTGCTGACCAGTCGCGCGTTCTTTTCATCATACGATATATACTCATTGGTGATCTGGCTCACGTGCAGCAGTCCATCGAAAGGTCCCATGGAGAGGAATGCTCCGAACTTGACGATCTCCACAACCTCTCCTTCGATGATCTCCTGCATCTCCGGCTTGAATACAAGGGCGTTGAAGACGACCTTATAATAGATGGCCCCGTCTCCGGCCAGGATATGCCCGTCTCCGATTTCATCCGCTCCCAGCACGGCCACGATGGTCCCGAGAGTCTTATCGACCACAGCCTCGTATTTGTCGCGCAGTGATCTGTCCACTGCCGCTTCGAGGGGATCTCCCAGGTGATCCGGCTCAATCTTGGCCACGCCCTCAAGCTTCATCTTTTTATACATCAATACTCCTTCTTCGTCGTCTCTAGATATCGCCCCTGACGCAGGTATATTACGGTGATGCCTTTACTAAATAATCTTTTCTTCAAAGCCTTATCATTGGTGAATACAGCAGCACCGCTGGACAGCGCGAGCTCTTCGATGGCTAAATCCGCGTCACGCGCGTCTTCGCCCACCACGCCGCATTGCTCGGCCAGGCCCAGGGCCACGCGGGCGGCGACTTTGTCTGCTCCTTTGTGAGCCTTGCTCGCCAGAGAGCGAAGCTCCCCCAGCACGGATGCCGGGACGAGCCATTGCACATATCCCAGGCGCGGCAGCTCGCTGAAGATGTCCACTCCGAATTGTTCCGGCACCATCAGGGCGTTGGTATCGAGGATTACCTGCATCTTGCCGCTTTACTCGATTATGGTGCCGACGCCAATCAAGCGCCAGCGTGCACCGATACGCCTGCTCACTGCCACCCGGTCGCCCACCTCGGCACATACCGGCCTCTTGAGCTGCACCTGAACCACGCCGCCCTCACGGGCACTGGTCACAACACCGACGGTCGTTGCCGTGCCCACATTGAGCATGAGCGGCTCGCTGGAATGGATAGGCTCCACATTGGATTCATCCGTCACACCAACCACCCGCTCCAGGAGCTGCATGTTCATGGTGAAGGTGCTCCGGACCACAGGAAGCTTGCCGGGCTCACCTGCCACCTGGCCGACCAGTGCATCGCTCTTGGTCATGATGGGGTCAAGCAGAGTTCCCACGCCGACAAGGCCGCCGGGGGTGATCTCCTCCTGCACATGGCTGCCGGCCAGTAGGGTCACTACTTTGGTCTGAATGGGAACCCACTGCTTGCGTCCTTCATATTCCACCAGTCTGCCGGGACAGATCTCGATCTTGTCGCCGGCACTGAGCCGTCCCTGGCTGAGTGAGCCGCCGATTACGCCACCCTTCAGGTTATCGGGCGTGGCGCCGGGGCGGTTGACGTCGAAAGACCGGGCAATCTTCAGCAGCGCAGGCTTGGCTATATCTCGGGGCGGCGTGGGGATGGTCTTTTCGATGGCCTCAATCACCATGTCGATGTTGATATTTTGCTGGGCGGAGATGGGGATAATCGGCGCATCCTCCGCTACCGTTCCCTTCACGAACTCCTTGATCTGCCGATAGTGCTCCATCACCTGATCGCGGGACATAAGGTCGATCTTGTTTTGCACAATCACGATTCTCTTGATGCCCGTGATATTGAGCGCCATGAGATGTTCCTTGGTCTGGGGCTGGGGACAGGGCTCATTGGCGGATATGACCAGCACTGCTCCGTCCATGATCGCCGCTCCGCAGAGCATGGTGGCCATGAGCGTCTCGTGGCCGGGCGAATCCACGAAAGAGACGGTGCGCAGGACCTCGGACTGGGTGCCGCAGTGGGGGCACACCAGCTCAACGGTGTATGCCTCGGGCTCGGGACAGTTGGGGCACTTTCTGAAGGTTGCATCCGCATAGCCCAGACGAATAGAGATGCCCCTCTTGACCTCCTCGCTATGCTGATCGGTCCAGACTCCGGAGAGGGACTTGACAAGAGTGGTTTTGCCGTGATCGACATGGCCCACCATGCCGATGTTGACCTCGGGTTTTTTAGCGAGGGGCGCTTTAGCCTCGCCTTTTGGATCTGATTTGGCCTCAGATTTGACATCGGACTTTACCAATTTGAAATCTCCTTAAGGATTGTAATAACCTCTAGGTTGATGGAGATCACGATATAAATACTTCATGGCTCGGCTCAGAACTTCGGCGGCAGCTACGATTCGTTTCTCTGCGGCATCGACTTTCTCGCGCACTATGGAGATTACGGATTCCCGGAGTACTTGACCGAAACTCGAGAGCGTCGTTATGCGGCTCTGCTTCCAGGGATTTCATCCGGGGATGCGTCCTATGAAATGCAGCTATCTTATCCCAAGACTTCTTGACTTAAGAACCCCGAAGTTTCGAATCGATCCGATGCGGTTTTAGGAAGCGGACTACACAGAAAGCGGACTATTCAATAAATCTTAAATACTTAAAAATGCCCCCTATTTACTGGAGCCTCCGACCCATATTGATCCTACCATCCGTTCCCAATATTCTCGAAGGCTCCCCATCCATTTCGGAAAGCAGGATTACTTTCACCCTGCACGCCAATCAGATTTAACCAAGAAATGCCGCTTCAAGATAGGATGGTCACCCTGGAGAAGATCGCCCACCTGGCCAATGACTGCAAATTCGACTCGCTCGGCCCGGAGGCTCAAGTGGACGGCGAGAAGCTGAGCATGCTTGGAGAAGGCACCAGGCATGATGTCTGCGCATCGACATTCACTCCCCGCAGCCCCGATCTTCCCGGAATCTGCCATTCCTTTACCCAGGACGGCCGCTGCGTCAGCCTCTTCAAGACCCTTTACACCAACTACTGCAGTCATCAGTGCAACTACTGCACCAACGCCACCAACTGCAGCCGCAAAGCCCGAGCTTTCACCTACACGCCGGAGGAACTGGCCAGCATCACCCTTTCTCTTTACCGGGGAAACTACATCGAAGGGCTTTTTCTCAGCTCCGGCTCGGGCAGGAATGAGGACGTGGTCATGGAGAAGATCGTGGAGACGGCGAGATTGCTGCGCCAGAAGCACGCCTTTGCAGGGTACATCCATCTCAAGATTCTGCCGGGCGCTTCTCTTTCGCACATCCAGGAAGCGATGGAACTGGCCGATCGGGTCAGCATAAACCTGGAGGCGTCGTCGCCTTCTCATATGAACGAGATGAGCGCCACCAAGAATTATGAAACCGACATTATCCAAAGGCAGCGATACATCCGTGACCTGATGAGCAAGACCGATCGCAAGGTCAGCCTCCCCGCCGGCCAGACCACACAGCTCGTGGTGGGAGCAGGCGCGGAGAGCGATCTGGAGATCTTCAAAAGGATTCTTTATGAGTACAGGGAGATCGGCGTGAAGCGAGCCTACTACAGCGCTTTTTCTCCTCAGAAGGGCACGCCCTTCGAGAGCAGAGCACCGCAGCAGAGATGGCGCGAGCATCGGCTCTATCAGATGGACTGGCTCTACCGAATTTATCATTTCCATCCCCGGGAGATCGGCAATGCCTTCGATGAGGACGGTTTCCTTGAGAATGCCGACCCCAAGATGGCCATCGCCAGGCAGTTGATGGACACTCCCGCCGATCCAAATGTAGCGAGTTACGGTGAGCTGCTCAGGATTCCCGGCATCGGCCCCCGCAGCGCCCAGAGGATAGTCGCGCTGCGAAAAAAGCAGCAGATATTGGGAAAAGCTGATCTGGCAGCACTGGGCGTGAGAATCAAAAGAGCGGCGCCCTTCCTGAAGATCAACGGTTGGCGGGATACTACCCTGCAGATGTGGTCGGCATGAGGGTTCCGGACAGCTTTCTCTATTATCTTTCCGCTCATGCGGACTGCAGCGAAAGGCTGCTTGCCAGAGCCGGAGACTTAACGGCCCTCGATCTGGAGGTTTTGCCAGATGCAGATGCCAGGCGCCTGAGGAAAATGGTCTTTGAGGTTCAGGCGGAAACCCACCGCATGAAGGCTTTCGTCAGGCTCAAGCCCCTGGGCCGCCATGTCCTTTACGGGTATCTGAAACCGAAGAATAGAATCGCGAACCGCGTCTGCGATCACTTTGCCCGGCGAAATCCCGGGACGATCATCGTTCTCGGCAATGGGCGGGAGAGCTGGATCTCGCTCCTGTGCGACGGCAGGCTCATGCGCGAGCACGGTTCGGGAATGACGCAGACTCTGGAGCGGCTCGCATCGGCTTTGCACGATTCCGTGGAAGGCCGAGACACAGAAGTGGAAAGCATCTGGAAGACCTACTACGACAGCCAGTACTGTCCGGAGCGAAAGAACCTGCGCGTATTTCGCCAGCGCATGCCCAGAAAGGACCAGGATTCAGCGGGACTGCGGCTGCAGGAAAGCAAAGAAAATGTGACGCTGGAGGACTTCTTCGCCAAGATCTGAGTCGGGGATTCTATCCCGTTCAAGCGCTCGACTTGGCGCGTCCCTCCTGCAGATCTCGGTCTCAGGCGTGCGCTAACTTCTGCCCTTTTTAGTCTCCGCCCCAACAGCTTCCCTTCCCGCGGGTCCTCTCCAGCAGATCGCACAGCTTGTTTGCCGATGCCACCACTGTCTTCCTGCCGATCCGGTCTTCGTAGGCAGGCCGAACCGCGATTCCTCCGAAGTGGCTGTTGTCTGCCACTACGATCATGCCTTGAATGTGCATCCAATTGTGGATGGTCTCAATGGCCCTCTCCTGGCCGCCGTTCCTGGATGCGCCCACTGTCGCTGCGCATCCGATCTTGTCCCTGAGCTTGAAGCCTTGCCGGCGCAGGGGGATGGTTCGATCGAAGACCGCCTTGAGCTGAGCTGTGACCGATCCGAAGTACACCGGCGAGGCCACTATGATTCCATCCGCTCTCTGCAGAGCCTCCAGGATTTGCGCCGCATCATCCTCTTTGGGGCAGGGCCTGCCTTTGCTGCAGTCGCCGCAATCCGTGCAAAAATCAACTCTCAGCTCCGAACAGTTCAGCCGTTCCGTCTCAAAGCCCCGCTCCTTCGCTACGGCCAGTGCCTCGCCCAGCAAGAACTCCGTGTTCCCGGCCTTTCTGGGGCTGCCGGAGATGCCGACTACCAACATCCTTCCCTCACATCCTCCGAAGAATTGCACAAACGCGCATTATACCTGAACCGCCATTTTCTGCCCAAATACTTGAACGTCAATTACTATCCCTGTGTGATACTACTTCATCGTTGTCATTTGTTGCGGCTGACCCCTGCGCGATTTCTTCGGCCTTTAATAAATAGATCATAAAAAAAGTAATAACCGACAATAAGGTGGAATTAAATGATTGAAAAAAAGTTAAAGGTCGTGAATGACCTTAATTCTCAGTTTGGAGAAGTCCTCTTTGATCTCCACCATGAAGCCCATGCCTGTGAAAATCTCCTCCAGCTCAGTGCGCACGAACTTCTTTGGCGCATCCGATCCGAAGATGAGGGTGAACTCGTTCTTCCCGGTCTTGCTCATCTTGAAAAGGTTGCAGATCTCCAGGCGCTTGAGGATGCTCTCCGCGTTGAAGAGCTTGTGCTTGAACTGCTCGGCATGGGCCCGGCAGACCTCTTTATGCAGGTTCCAGAACTTCTCCTTTTCCGGGTGAGTCTCGATGAAGTTCAGGAAGAGAATCCAGTGATCGATGTCCAGGATCACGTGCTCCCCGGCTGAGAGCATCTCCGCATGAGTGTAGACCTTCTTGTCCTCAGCGAACTCGAACAGCGACTTGTGCTTGCCAAAAAACTTCAGCGACTCCCGCATCAATTCGCTCTGGGACATGCCCAGGTCCTCTTTCATCTTCTTGAACAGGCCTGCAGTTTCCTCATCGAGAGCGATTGTAATCCTTTCCGGCGACTTCATCTCATCCTCAGTTTCTGCTTTGTCTTCACATCTCTATGCTTTAGATATATTACCTTTTTCTGCCATCATGTTTTTAAGTAGATGCCGGAATGCTCCTTCCGCTGCTTACTTCCGTTACGCGGTCGGAGCGGCACCGTTAAGAACCGATATGGTTATATCTCGATGAGGAGACGAGAGACTATGGACTCGTGGATGAAGGAAAAGGGAAAGTACAGCGAGAAGGATATCAAGAAGCTGGAGAAAGGATCGGGTTGCGTCAAGGCATGGACACTGCTCTGCAACTGGATTTATAGAGTCGTATCCTGGTGACTCAAGACCAAAATTTTTTGTCGTCCACGATTAAATACGCCATCTTTCTTACATCCTGTTCTTTATATCGCTCATTCCAGATTCTGCACTCATGTACACTTCATGTCGCTCTTGCTTAGCACCTTTCTGCAATTCTCATGCAATTCTCTTGTAGATCTCCGCCGCCCTCTCTTTGAGCATGGAATACACCTCGCCCCGGCTCCTCCCTTCGGCGAGGATGGATAGGATAGGCTCGCCCCTGCAAATCCTGGATCCAGGCCGCGGCACATCCGTGATCCAGTCTCCGATTGGTCGCAGATCCTCATGGATCTCCAGGTCCCGCCGGGCATAGATGATGGCCCTCCCGGCAGTGCCGTGCGGACAGGACCTTCCCGGCAGGTCACCCGCGAAGGACTCCAGGTGGGCCTGAAAGATATTCAGGCCCGCGGACATCTCCACCGTGTCCAGGCTGCCCTGGAAGCGCGCGTTCACCTCGACCACAACCGGTCCCTCCGGCGTCAGCAGGAAATCAACTCCGTTGCTCCCGACGAGCCCAAGGCCTGCAACTATCTCCTCAGCCATCTTCATCATGCGGCAGCGCTCTTCTGCCAGGGGCGTGATGCTTCCGGCGTATCTGAAGCCCTCCGCGCCGGCCCAGGCTTCCCCCACAAGCTGCTCGTTGGCCGCCACCGCCCGTGCCTCGCGACCATTGCCGATGACCGAGACGCTAGCGGGCTTTCCGGATACGTACTCCTGGGCGATCAGGTCATCCGTCCAGTCCAGATCCGCAGCGCTCGTGACCATGCGGCAGCCCACTCCCCCCGCGCCCTTGCGGGGCTTTACCAGAAAAGGAAACTCCAGGCCGTCCGGCCCGGATCGCGTATTTATGGCCGGGAACCCGTTCGCTTCCAGCCATCCCGCCAGCCGGAGCTTATCCGAAACTCTTGCTGCAATCTCTGCGCCGTTGTTCAATACGGGGATGCCCGAAACCCGCGCTTCCTCAAATCCCGGACCAAGGACGACGGCATGGGGATGAAAACGCTCGACGTAATCAGAAACGCAGACCGGAGAGACCTCGCGCGGGATCTGAGCCGTCTGGCGGGCACATCTCTCCAGATCCAAGTCGCAGAAGCAATCAGCGGCAAAAACCTCATGCCCGGCCCGGAAAGCAGAACAGGCGATGTGTCTGACGTTAATGCCGATAGCCAATATTCTCATTTTTTCACGTTCTCATGAATCGTATGAGGATATCGTCATTGGAACGAATCCGTTCTCAAAGACGTTCATTCTTTATGATTCCTTCTTCTCGCCATCGGGTTCATTCCTTATTTTCGTACGGCGAATCAGGATACTGAACCTGCTTGCCCCGCGGGGACGGCACGATCTTGAGGCCGCCCGCGAACTCTTCGACCAATTCCCTGCCCTCGAAGAGCCTGTCCAGGAAAACCGCGAGAGCAGCCACTTCGGAATGAGGCTGGTTTCCCACGGCCACATTCCAATCGGCCAGATCGTACATCTCCGCCGGGACTTTCTCCGCACCCACCACTACCAGGATCCTGTCGCTCTTGCGGATCTCATCGATCACATCGGGCAGGTTCGAGCCGTACATGGTCAGGTGAACGACCTTTCCGCCCGCCTCCTTCCAGCGCACGGCCTCGCCCTTCCAGGATACATCCGCCTGGAGGACGAAGTCTCCGCCCCATCGCTTCGCCACATCGGCCAGGCTCTCTTCCACATGAGCATCGCGGCCGTTCATGAGCATCTCCTCCGCACCGAAGGCACGGGCGACCAGACCCACGTGGGTGGTGATTCTCTTGTCCCTCTCCGGCCGGTGGCCGATGCGTAAGACTGCGACTCGCATGATGGCACGAAGGTTTGACATCTTATTTAGCTCCTCTCCAATTTACCAGGCCTCTTCCAGCGACTTCCCTTCACCGATGCAAAATATCTAAATTCCAGGTCAGCATCAGCTTCCAGGATGAACCTGTGCGATAAATGTCGTGGCAAGGGCTACCTCGTGGTGGGCGAGAAGCCTTGTCCCAACTGCAATGGCAGCGGAGAGACCGAGTCCATATCCCTGGGCGCGGCCTCAGATAAGGACATGCTGGCGCTGATTGAGCGCGGCTCGACAAAGTGCACCGTCTGCCACGGGACCGGCAAGATTCCCCTGACGGAATCGTGCTCGGCCTGCGGGGGCCTGGGTCGCGAGTACCTGTGCGCCGTCTGCGGCACGAAGCTCTCCAGCAAGAAGGAACTGTGCGAGCGCTGTGCCAAGAAGCCGCTGGTTCATATTCTGGACCTGGCCTGCGACAGCAAAGACCTCGTGGTAGGCGATATCTATCAGGGAAAGGTCTCGGGGCTGGCCAACTTCGGGGCTTTTGTAGATCTGTGCGACGGCGTCAGAGGCCTTGCTCACAACAAGTACCTGAAGAACCGTCCGGAGGTGGGCGAGACGATATTCGTCACCCTCCGAAATATCCTTCCCAACGGCAATCTGGAGCTGGAGCCCGCCGAGCTGAAGGAATACAACATCGTCGAGGTGGAGAAGGATCTGCCCCTCTCCAAGGCGGCTGAGCTGCATAAACAGGTCGGCAAGTCGATCATGATCAAGGGCGAGGTCATTCAGGTCAAGCAGACCGGCGGGCCCACCATCTTCACGGTTGCCGATGACAGCGGTCTCGTCTTCTGCGCCGCCTTTGAGCGCGCCGGGGTACGCGCTTATGCCGACATCGACAGCGAGATGATGGTTCGCGTCATCGGCGAGGTCACGCTGCGCAACAACCAGGTTCAGATAGAGATAAAGTCCATGAAGCGCCTCTGGGGTGGCGATGCGTCCGCAATCAAGGACCAGATCGAGCAGGCCATCGATAAAAGGGCCGAGCCCTCCAGCCCCACATTCCTGGTGCAGAGCGAGATCATGGAGCGACTGCGGCCCGCCATGCTGGCCGTGGCCAAAGAGATTCGCCGTGCTGTCCTGAAGTCGCAGCCCATTGTCGTGCGCCACCATGCCGACGCCGATGGCATCACCGCCGCCGTGGCCATCGAGACGGCCATTCTTCCGCTCATAAAAGAGGTGGGCGGCCCGGATGCCGAGTATCACAACTACCGTCGCGCTCCCAGCAAGGCCCCGTTCTATGAGCTGGAGGATGTGACCAAGGATCTGACCTACGCCCTGGAGGACAGCACCCGCCACGGCCAGAAGATGCCACTCATCGTCCTGATGGACAACGGCTCCACGGAAGAGGACGTCCCCGCCATGCGCCAGGCACAGGTCTACGGCCTGGAGATGCTGGTGGTCGATCATCACCATCCGCACAAGATCGTCGATCAGTTCCTCATCGCCCATGTCAATCCGGCGCACCAGGGAGGCGACTTCGGCCTGACCACGGGCATGCTGGCCACAGAGATCGCCAGGATGATCTATCCGGAAGTCGAGAACAAGATCAAACACTTCCCGGCAGTGTCCGCAGTCGGCGACCGCAGCGAGGCTCCGGAGGCGGGACGCTACATAAAGCTTGTCGAGGACAAGTACCGCAGAGAGGACCTCAAGAAGATCGCCCTGGCCCTGGACTACGAGGCGTTCTGGCTGCGCTTCAATGAAGGGCGCGGCCTGATCAATGATATCCTATGCCTGGGCAGGCTGGACCGGCACCAGAGGATCGTGGAATTGCTCTGCGAGCAGGCCAATGCCGCCATCGATGAGCAACTGCGGGCCAGCATGGGCAATGTGAAGAGCACCAAGCTTCCCAACGGCATAATCATGAACGTCCTTGACGTGGAGAACTTCGCCCATAAGTTCACCTTCCCGCCTCCCGGCAAGACATCGGGCGAGGTGCACGACCGGCTCTGCCAGAAGTACCAGGGATTGCCCGTGGTCACCATCGGCTACGGCCCGGACTTTGCCGTGCTGCGCAGCCGCGCCGTGAAGATGAACATACCCCAGATGGTAAAAGAGCTGATGGAAGAGATCCCGAACGGCGGCGTCTCCGGCGGCGGTCACCTGGTGGTCGGCTCCATCAAGTTCGTGGGCGGCATGCGAAAGGATGTGCTGGCGAAGCTGGCGGAGAAGATCGCGGCCTGCGGGGTGGATGAGGTGCCGCTCGTGCAGAAAGTGGGAGCATGAAACGGAAAGCGGCTCCGACAGCTATATTTTTGACGATTACTTTTATCTCATTCCTCCTCCAGTAGCATCGATGTGATGCCAATGAGCGAGCTAAGAGAGCTGGTTATTACCAAAGAGGATTATTTGCAGTTTCTAGCACAGCGCTTGCGGCTGCAGGGCTCTTGCCGGCAAGAGATAGAAAACGTGAGCTTCCCCTTCCTCTTCGCCTCCGGAAGCGAGCTGCTCCGCACTTATATTTTGGGGGCTTGTGAATTCACCGCTACACTGCCGGACAGGTACAGGCTTCCAGACCGTGGCTTCATCTGGTTCCTCTTCGTCCAGTCAATCAAAGAGATTCAGATAATGCCGGACGAGATGCGAATAAAATACGAGCTGCAGGACGAGTACCGCAAGCCGTTCAAGCAGTTTTATCACTAGCTCGCCCCCAGGTCCCGGTCAGACGCCCATTCAAGGCCAGCCTGCCTAGAGCAGCCTCGACCTCATCCGTCAGGGCTACCGGCAGCCTCCCGGCCAGAGGCGTGCCGGGCAGCGGCGTGAAACGGTGCGCCCGGACTTTTCCTCCCGTTCCCACTATTGATTTCGCCAGGTCCAGCGTCATCCGCTGATCTTCCGCCGACTCACCGGGCAGGCCGAAGATCAGATCCACCTGCGGCGTCAGATTATGGTCACGGCAAAGGTCGCAGGCTTCCTCCACCTGCCGCACACAGTGGCCCCGGCCAATCGATCTCAGAACTGCAGGACTGCCTGACTGGCCGCCAAGGCTTATGGATTTGTTGGCACAGTATTTGGTAATCAGCTCTAAGGCCCGATCCGAGACGAAATCCGGCCTGACCTCCGAGGGAAATGTCCCGAAGTAAATGGGCTTCTCCAGCTCGCTTAGGCTGCCAAGCAGCGCCTCGACCTTTTCCAGGCGCGCCACCCGCCCATCGGAGCCGTAGGCCAGGGAGTTTGGCGAGGTGAAGCGGATATCCTTGTGGCGGCGAGCGTATTTGGTGATGACCGGAATTGACCTATGACGCATCATCGAGCCGAAGAGGCGCGGCGTCTGACAGTAGGTACAGCCCCAGGGACAGCCGCGGCTGATCTCCAGTGGGGCCAGAATTTTGCCGAAGGGAGGATATGAGTCCAGGTTCACCGGATCTCTCTTTTCAGTGAATACGATCCTGCCACTGCCCTCGGATTTGTAGGCGATGCCCGGCACATTTCTCATGTCCTCGCCGTTTTCGATCGCGCCGATCAACTGCGGCAGCGTCTCCTCGCCCTCGCCCACCACGACGTAGTCGAAGTACTCCAGCACCTCCTCCGGCAAGGCGGAAGGATGCGGCCCTCCGGCGACGTAGATCGCATCCACCTTCTCTGCCTTTGCCTCCAAGACCTCACGATATATCTCCTCTGTCTGGGCTGTAGCAAAGCTGTAGAGCATGATACCAGGCTCGGGCCTGCGTGCGAGGCCGGCTTCGACCAGCGGCATCAGGGCGGCGATGCTGTAGGAGTTCTTGCTGTTCCAGCGAAACCACGTCTTGAGACGGTTCAAATGCGCATCATCCTGTAAACTTGAGCTATTTATGAGAACAAGGAGCCAGGAGAAAAGGATTTGGATCGGGAGTGCCGGGAAAGAGACCCGGCCATCAAGATGTGCGTTGATTCATGCCTCTGTTTGCCTGCTCAAGGCCCTTGAAATGATTAGAAATTCATATTTGGTTTAGAAGGACTTGATTAACCCAGATTCACATCTAATCGGTATGCTCTGAGAGATTTACACGGGAATGCGAGCTGCACAATTTCAGCGCAGTATTTTTCATTCGTCTATTTTCCAGGCATATTGTATTTGAGAAAAAGGTATCTTTCGCTTGATCATCTATCATCATGTTATGGCAGCCCAAGGCCCTCGAACAATTAGGCCAGCAATAGTATGGATGGCTAAATCTCCTTTCAGTTCGACTACCCGGTCATCAACCTGGGCTGCCCAAACACAATGCCTGCTAACAGATCCAGCTGCTCCTGAAAATCAATTTCTTGCTTCTGCCGGTTGCTCATAAATCTCGGGCAACAGGTTCTGGATGCACTTGAACTCCTTCAGCAATCTGACCCCTTTCGGTGTGGTCTTGTATATTATCACAGAATTTCGAGAGGTCTCTAGAAGCTCATTCTTCGTGAGCAGATCGATATAAGGAATCACTGTCCGGAAATTCAGATTTGCCTGATAGACGATCTTGGTCTTGCTGGCGCCATTCATGCAAATATCCAGGACCTGCGAAATTATGGCATCCTTGCTGCGCTTCATGGAGCATCCCCCCATCCATAGTCCATTGTCATGTGAATCATCTGCGGCACCCTCGTCACCAAGTTTTCTTTAAATCAGCAATATTGCTTTAGATCTACAAGGACATATAAGTCTATCGCATCAATATCGAAAAATGTCTTCACACATCAATATAAACATTCTGATGTTTGATTCAATGCATAAAAAATCATAAGTACTGAAGAGTGTAATGCGGCCGAATGTATCATAGAATTTTTGCATATTGCGCGAAGTAAAGTGGTCTGCCCATTCAGAGCGAAACCTCCGGACATCTTGCGGGAGCATTCGTCTATCGCACCTGAATTTGAATCATTTTTCTGCTGATGGAATGCCATATCGGAATTCTCTTTGCATTACTCTCTCCGACGGGAGCATATAGACAATCCAGGCGTACGGGCCGGTAAGCGTGTTGAACTGGTGAATCCTTCAAAATATACATCCCAGAATGCTCTGCCGGTGGTCAAATAGTCTTGAAGATTTGTCCGGATGTGTCCATACGTGTAGACCGACTCCGGATAGGGAACCGCAATGCATTCATAATATTCTCAGATGGGGGTTACCGTCTCCGGCAAATACCTGGCTGTGTCTAATTCATTGGTGGAATGGTCACATAACGTAACGAAGCTGCAAAAACGGTCGTTCCATCCCAAACGGATTTATACCATTGGCGCAAGTCTATTGGCATTCATAAGGTGCAGTGAATACCATGGATAGAGAAAGACGTGGTGGCTTCAACCGAGGCCCAAGAGAAATGCATGAAGCAGTTTGTGCCGATTGCGGCAAGCAGACTCAGGTTCCCTTTGTGCCAGATGCAAATAGGCCGGTTTATTGCCAGGAGTGCTACCAGAAGCACAGGCCACCTAGAAAGAGCTACTAACTCCATTTGGGAATAATTTCGAGTCAGTCTTCGCATCGCTCAATAATTTCCCATAAAACTCTCTTTTTAGATATCTGTTTTCAATTTCCGTGTAGGAGTCAGCGATCATGTTGGTTTTAAAGTCAAATCAGATCGGCTAATTTGAGTTCCCGTCTTTTTTCTAGCGTTTTGGATTCCTACGCATGCTTGAGTTGCTATTCGTTATCCTACCGTTATGGAATTTGCATCGTTTAACTCTTGGTGTTCCATCAGCGGCTTGCATCAGTGCGAAAAATGTGCAAACTATAATTTTTTATTTGAAGGATTTGATACGGAGAGGTGATCAGAGTCACAAAGGCCAGGCTCTGCTTTCTCCTGCTGGATCATGTAGTGCAGGACCATGAGGACACATAGATTTCCCAACAGACCGAGGAATGCCAGAAACTGTGCTCTGTAGAACACGAAGACCTGCACCAGCAAGATCTGCACCAATACGGCGTCTTTGAAGAGGCGATAGCCCTGCAACCGGCTGCTTTGCATCTTCATGACGGCTACGATCACGATCGCGGCTGCCAGAGTGGCAGAGACCAGGCCGATCTGGTCCGAGAGAGTCAGCGTGGGAAAGACCGTATGCAGATCCTCTCTCCAGAGCAGCTTGATATAGAGCATGAAGAGACCCAGAGCCAGCGCCGTAATTGACTGCAGCAGGAAGAAGAGCATTACCGCGTTCACGAACCAGGGTCTCTGCACCAGCTTCCTGTAAAGCCTTCTGCACCTTATCTTGGTGCGGGTATAGATATCGAGCCCCGGATCAGGAGCGGACTGTGTGGAGTAGAGCAGCTCGCGCAAGGCCCTGGTCACCGGGTCCGTGGAAGAGCATTCTTTGAGCAGATTCAGGGCTCTCCGTCTCTCCCGATGATCCAGGTCCTCCAGGACCACCTCTTTGGCCAGCTCCAGCGCATTGATCAGCTTCTCCTGGGATGAGTTGAGCGGCCGCTGTATGATCTCCTTGATCCCGAGGTACAGCAGGATGAAGGTTAAGTAGATCAGAGACGCCGTTGGCCGATAGAAGTAGTCGTTGTCCATGGTGATGAACTTGCCCAGTTCATCGATGAAAGCCCCGAAGCCGAAGCCGCCCATCACAGCTGCCACATAATACGCCGATTTGTTTACGTAGCCTAATGATACGAAAAGAGCAAGCATCATGAAGAGCCCGCCCAAAAGCACATGGGCGATGTGCAGGCTGCCGGGACTCAGGCGAGGATAGCCGGTCAGTGCCAGGAAGAAACGGATGGCCAGGACCGAGGCTACCGCGGTGACGAAGAATATCTCCAGCAGATTCTGGCCTTCCAGGCTGCGCACGAAATGCCGGCCAAATGGCTTCATCCATCCCCTGGATCAATTGACTTTGAATTTGAATTCAGAAATATATCCCATTTGCCATATGAGTTCAATCGGCAATAAGACAGCGCGAATGAATACGCTCGGATGAATATACGCGAACTGACATGGATGAAAAGAATCATCGGGCATTTAGATCCGCTATTCCTCGATCTGATAATAGTACTCGCCCTGCTCCTTTTGCATCCTATCCAGCCTTGATTCCGGCTTGTTGACGCGAGGCCGACGGGTCTCTTCATCTCGCCGGAAGGTTATGCCGATGCCTTTGAGGAAGGTGTTCATGCCGTCGCGCATCTCCAGAGGAGGATGGGCGATGCCGAGCTCTCCCGGCACGCCCTCGAAGACCATCAACCGCTCCGAGAGCAGGTCGATGAGATAAATGTCGTGATCCACCACCAGAACCGTCTTCTCCGTGGATTCGGCAAAGCGCCTCATAACCTTGGCCGCCAGCATCCTCTGCTCCACATCCAGGTGGGCACTGGGCTCGTCCAGCAGATACAAGTCGGCATCGCGGCTCAGGCAAGCGGTTATGGCCACGCGCTGCAGCTCTCCTCCCGACAGCTCAACCAGCGTTTGGTCCATGAGCTGCTCCAGGCCCATGGGGCGCAGGATCTCCGTCTGGTAGTAGCTGCTGTCGAAGTCGCGCGTCACGCTGCGCAGCAGTCCCTGCACAGTCACATCCAGGTCCGCCTTGAGGTACTGGGGCTTGTAGGATACCTTGAGCTGAGTTTCGAAGCTGCCCGAGGTCGGCTTCTCCACGCCAGCCAGGACCCTCATGTACGTACTCTTTCCAATGCCGTTCGGGCCCAGGATGCCCACCACCTCGCCGCGGCGAATGAGGCCGGATTCGGCCTGAAGGCGGAAGGTGGAATACTGAACGCTGAAGGCGTCATAGGCAACGAGCAACGGGATCTCTTTCTCGATGCGAGGAGCATGCACCTCGAAGGTGATGGCCGAATCCCGGAAGCGCACGTTCTCCTCGGGCAGGTTGCCGCGCAGGTACTGGTTGATGCCCACGCGCACGCCCTTGGGGCGGGTGATGACGCCGTAGGCCCCAGGCACGCCGTAGATGAGATGAATGTTCTCTGCCAGGAGGTCGAGCAGGCCCAGATCGTGCTCCACCACCATGACCGCTTTTTCCTGGGCCAGCGCCTGCAGTATGCGCGCCACGTTGATGCGCTGATAGATATCGAGGTAGGGGCTGATCTCATCGAAGAAGTAGAAGTCCGCATCTCGCGCCGCAGTAGCCGCAATGGCCACGCGCTGCAGCTCTCCGCCGCTGAGGCTTGAGATCTCGCGGTCCATGAGCTTGGAAATGTTCAGCCGCTGCACCAGGTCTTGCAGGGCACCGCGCTCATCGGTCTTCTCCAGCAGGCCGCGAACCGGTCCCGAGTAGCTCTTGGGGATGCGGTCCACATACTGGGGCTTGTAGGATGTCTTGACTCCCTTATCCGCCACACGCCGCAGGTAGTCCCCCAGCGCCGAGCCGGCAAACCGCTGCAGCACATCCTCCCAGGTGGCATTCTTGCCGAGGTTCGGCCTCAAGATGCCGGAGAGGATGGAAATAGCCGTGGATTTTCCGATGCCGTTCGGGCCCAGAAGGCCGGTCACCCTGCCGACGGTCGGCACCGGCAGGCCGTAGAGGGCAAAACCGTTCTGGCCGTACCTGTGGACAGGGTCCTCCATCTCCTCAGGAAGGTTGGTGATAGTAATAGCCCCGAAGGGGCACTTGCGAACGCATATGCCGCAGCCGACGCATAGGTTCTCGGTGATGAGGGGCTTGCTGTCCTCGAAGACGATGGTCTCGTCGCCCGTTCGCACAGGAGGGCAGAAGTATTCGCACTCCTTGGAGCATTTTCTAGGCTGGCAGCGATCGCGATTGATGATGGCAATCCTCATGGAAAAGACCTCAGTTGAGAAGAAGCGTCCACGTCACGAGCCACAGGTCGACGGCTATGAACTCCACGTAAAGCCAGTCTTTGGTCTGGAAGGCGTTCGCGTCTATCTTCAGGAAGGGATAGGTGTATCTCTGGATGAGATAGGTGACCAGGATTACTGACAGCATCACAAAGTGCCAGGGAAACTGGTTGATTGTCGCAGCGCCGTAGTAGCATGCAAAGCCCGCCAGGACTCCCAGGACCGCCGGGTAGACTGTCTTTTTTATTCCATCAATGCGATCCTGTCTGCGCTCGGCAGCGCTCTTGGGCTTGGCTTTGGGCGGTAATTTCGCAGCCTGATTCGCCACGGGCGCAGCTGCAAGCACTTGTTCTTCCTTATTGCCAGCCTTCTTTGCTTTCTTGGCCATCTAACTCTTGGATTGCATTATATGATAATAGCGTTTTGGTCCGGGAAAAGCCCATAAAGCCCCGGGAAAAGTCCAAGTACTATAACTCTGTAAGAGCCTTGGCATGTGTACGTCGTAGCGGATGCTTCGGTATTCATCTGGGGCAAGAGGCCGGTGGGAGAGCTGATCACCGTCCCGGCGGTGGAAGCGGAGCTGAAAGACCTGCGGTCCAAGTCCATGCTCCACATCTTCGAGGCGCGGGTGGAGAGCCCTTCCGCCCGGTCATTGAAGGCGGCGAAAAAGGCCGCGGCTGAGACTGGCGACATCAGGGTTCTGTCCTCTGCAGATCTGGATGTCCTGGCCAAGGCCCTGGAGTTAAGAGCCTCTCTTGCTACCGACGACTACGCTTTGCAGAACGTCGCGCTTCACCTCGGCCTGAAGATCGAGCCCATTGGACAGCCCAGGATAAAGAGACTGAAAAAGCATGTCCAGAGATGCCAGGGCTGCGGCAAGAGCTTTGAGGGGGAAGCATGTCCTGATTGCGGAACTCCTGCCCGGAAGAAAAAGAGGTGCATTAGATGAAGAACATTGAAACTTTGATGAAGAAGGCAAGTGAACTGAAAGCGGAAGGGCTGGTGGAGGGCCAGATCTCGGAAGAGCTGAACGTATCCAGCGAAACCGTGACCTGGCTACTTACTCATGCCGAAAAGTCGAGCGGCGCCCCCGGCCCCAAGGACATATCCGTGGACTGGTCGGTCATCGGCAAGAGCGCCTTCCGGTTGAGCCATGTTTCGCAGGCTCTCTCCGATGTCATTTATGAGACGCTCGACGCCACCGAATGCGGTGTGGATGTTGTGGTCGGCATCGCCCTGAGCGGGCTGCCCCTGGCAAGCATGGTGGCCAATGATCTGGCTGCAGACCTGGCCGTTTACACTCCCAGCAAGCAGATGTTCGCCCAGGAGAGCAAGAAAGCGCACGGCAACCTGAGCTCCAACTTCTCGGATGTCAAGGACAAAGAGTGCATCATCATCGATGACGTTGTCACCACGGGCCGGACGCTGGAGGAAGCGGTCGAGTATCTGGACGAGCACGGAGCCAAGATCAATGCCATCGCCGTCCTCATCGACAAAAAGGGCACGGACGAGATCGCCGGAGTGCCTGTGGTCTCCCTGCTCAAGGTAATAAGGGTTAACTAGAACCGGCTGAGGATTAGCCCTAGACTCGCTAGCCCGAAACCCTATGAAATAATCTTAGGGTGAAATGAAGAAATCTGGATAAATGAAGATGGATGGCCGAGCGAGACGGCCATTCAAATCACATTTTATTCCTATCGCAATTCCCCAATACTCACATCGGGATTCTCCGACGCAATGTTTGATTGATATGCATTTTTTCTGGATTTCGTTTTTTCTCTCCCACTACCACATCTTGAACCCCAGGTACCTCACCGCATAGACCAGCCCGATCCCGATCACCGCCAGCCCGAATACCTTGGTGACATACTTCCCGGCATAGATGTACTTCTCGCCTATCTGCCCTCCAACTGCCCTGGAGAAGGTAGCAATGGGAATCACCGGCACGCCGTGGCCCACTCCGAAGACGAAGAGCATCATGCCACCCGCCAGGGGCGTCACATTCTGCGAGATGAGCCAGATGAGAACCGGAAAGACCAGAGATACGGCACAGGGTGCCCAGCCAAGGGCAAAGAAGACGCCCAGAGTGAAGGCTCCTATGAAGGCAGAATACTGAAAGAGGCCCATGGAAAAATTAACCAGCCTTTCCATTATGCCCTTCTTCTCTGCCAGCGGATTATTCAGGTCCTGATCGGCCTTGCGAAAAGTTAGTCGAGATGTTACCGGCTCGATGATCTCTCCAATGGGCTTGATGATATTTATGCCCAGAACGATCATCAGCAGCCCGGCTGCCAGGTCGAAAAAGCGGGCCTGGCGGATGAAGACACCGATGTCCGAGAGAAACAGCCCCACCACGAAGAAGACGGCGGCCATGCCCATGGTGAAGGCCACGCCGATCATGAAGCCCTCTTTTGAGGCCGAGGCGGATTTCTTGAGATACTCCTCTTTGCGGCGGGCCGTCATGACGTAGGAGAACATGGCCAGAAGGAGGGCCACGGAGCATGGCGAAAGGGAGGTCACGATGCCCAGGAAGAACATGCCCAGGTAGTTTATGCCTTGGCTGGACGTTGTTCCCTTGAACCCGGAAGCTTCGCCTTGCTCTACACCTTTAAGGTCTTTGTAAAGAGAATCAGCGCTCTGGATACCGTCTATCTCTCCCTTGCCGAGCTGGTAGACGTGGTAGAGGCCCGCCACATTTCCATTTTTGTCGATCAGGATAAGTGTCGGGTTGGCAAAGCCGCCCTCCAGAGTGGAGTAGTCGATGTACTTGCCGGTAAGCGGATAGGGCTCATAGTCCTCAATCCAGGGCCAGGTTACATTGATGTTCCACCAATCCTTGGCCAAGGTGCGCCCGTCCGTAGAGAAGGAATTTTTCCGGACGTTGAGTGTAATAATATTAATGCCGGGATCCTTCTGAGCCAGCAGGGAAAGCTGTCTGGTCTGAGCACTCAGAGCGTTCTCACACTCTCGACAGAGGGGATTTTCAATGTTGGTGATATGCAGAAGGACGACCTCTCCCCGGTAATTACTCAGAGAGACATTATTTCCATCGAGGTCAGTGGCCTGAAAATCCGGAGCAGAAGACTCCTGTGAAAAGCCTGTTGACGAGCTTGAAAAGAGCAAAGAACTCAAGATAACAAAAAGGGTGATCGACCCTGAGATCAGGGATCTTTTGCTTTTTAAAGACATGATAATTATCCCTTTATCCGGGTCCGCCTTTACTTATTCCAGCTGGCGGAGTTCTCACCATATTGGCCCAGTGCGTCCTCTACATAGTTCCTGATCCAGACCTCGCCCGTGACCTCCTCTGTGCTGTGCCAGACCGGTTCGACCTTTCCCTCGGAGTTCGGAGCCAGAGTTACAATTACGGTCAGAGGCACATACATGACGCCGCCGTTGGGATCATAGGCCTGCAGGGCTTCCTCGGACCTGGCATCGCTGCCTTCGGCACTTATCTCGAAAATTGCGATCTTGCCGTCAAATTCATTTTTTATTTTCTCCATGGCCTCGGTCTGAGGTTTGCAGTAATCACACGACTTGTGCACATAGATCAGAACGGGCTTGCTTTCTAGGGCATCCAAAACCCAGGACGGATGGTTGACCTCGCCGCCTTTCCCTGTGGACTGATCAGGATATTTGGTCCACCAATCGTCGTTTCCCGATCCTGCGGAGTACAGGGCACCCAGTGCATTAAAGCCGGTTGCCAGAATAAATAATGCTATTAAAGATGATACACAAACGGTCTTCTTAGATATACCCATGATACACTCTCCTATATCTCAGATATTCCGGTCAGCCGGAATCCTATTGTAAGAGTTTAAGACGGAGCTTGGCATTTTTCCCTTGCCTGCTGACGGGACAAGCCTGAGACTTGCATATCGACATTGTTGGATATAAGTCTTTCGACTTTGGGGGCTAATTGAGCCACACCTAATAAAAATATTGTTTAATCTTCTCCGGATCGATGGCGTTCCTGCGAATGCCTCCGTTTTCAATCGTTAATTTTCGGGCGCCTGTGATCCGAATTTTGTATCCAAATAATTATATCAAATTAAAGACACTTGTCGAAATCGGATTAGACAATTCGACAGGAAAATCTTATATATCGAAATAGTTGGATATGGAAGGGATAATTGACCGGTATGTGCACTATGAAATGTGATATGAAATATGCAACAGAAGGATCTGCAGCGATTATTTGAAGCAGAAGGACAAAACCACCTGGCGAAAAAAGCTGCTGTTGCGGTTGAGAGGATGCAGTCTATGGCATGTGTTCCAAAAGAAGCTGTTAACAGAATGACCCGGCTGATCGGCGATGCCGACAAAGCCGAATGCAAAGTCAACAAGCTCCGCTCCATAACAGATAAGATAGACGAGAAGGAGCTTGATGTGGAATCTGAGATATTCAAGGCCATGGCTGACCCCTGCCGCCTCAAGATACTCACGCTCTTAAGGGAGGGTGAGCTGTGCGTTTGTGAGATCATGATCGGTCTCGACAGGCCGCAATCCTCCACCTCCCATCATCTCTCCATTCTCAAGGATGCGGGGCTCATCAAAGAGCGCAAGGACGGAAGATGGTCCAGATACCGGCTGTCCGAAGGCGCAGTGATAGAGATGCTCAATCTGGCGAAGCTGATGAAAGAAGCTAAAATTTGAGAGGCAACAATAAATGACCAAATCCAATACCATTCACACTGACAAGACCGGTTCATCCCTGAGCGGGAAGAATGCAGGCACCAGACGGTTCTGTGTTCTCGGAATTCTGATGCTTTCCTTGATCGCTTTGGCTCCGATGGTGGATGCAGGCTGCGCCTGTAGTGCTGTTGGCAACTGGGAGGCCAAAGCTCAGGAATTCCTGAAATCCGATGACACAGGTGGACAGCCAGTAAGTTCCAGCAGTACCCAGACTGGCACCGCCGCAAGCCAGCCGAAAACCGTAGCCAGAAGTGAATCTTTCCCCAATGGCGAGATCCTCAAACCTTTAAAGAATGTTTCCGGCTCAGAGCTGGTTGTCGATGTATCAAATGGCGACAGCTATTCCAAGTCTCACATCAAGAACGCCATCCACATACCTACCAAAGACTTCCTTGATGGCGAAGGCAACTTAAAATCAAGTGAGGAACTCGCCAAAGTCCTGGGCGAGGCAGGCATTTCCAGGGACAATTCCGTAGTCGTTTATGGGACCTCCGAGAGTTCCGGGGAAGCCGAGTTTGCCTTCTTGGTGCTAAACTACCTGGGACAAGAGGACGTGAGGCTCCTGGACGGAAATCTGGAAGACTGGATGGCTGCGGGCCTGCCGGTTGAGGCTTCGGAGAACAAAAAGCCTGGCATTGAATATAGACCCGAAATCAAGCCGGAGGTAATGGCCGAATACGAGTACGTGAAGTCCGGCCAGGCCCAGATCGTAGATGCCCGGCCATTTGCGGACTTTGGCCAGGGCCGCATACGTGGTTCTACCGCTCTTGATCCGGCCAATATAATTAAAGGGGATCGGATCAAGGACGGAGGAGATCTCAGTCTGGTTTTCGGCAGGCTTAGCAAAGACCAGCCGATCGTGGTTTATTCCAGTGATTACAGCCGATCATCTCTGGTTTGGTATGCCATGCAGCTCATGGGATATGACGCCAGCATCTATACGTGGGAAGACTGGAAGGCGCACGAGGACAAAAACTCGCAAGCCATTGCGGCTGCATCCGGGGCAAGCACTGCCAGCTCGAAGTACACAAAGCTTGGCAGTACGTGATCAGTTAGATTTCTGTCCGGGGAGAAATCATTTTCAATTGCAGCGTCAGGTTGAGGCAGCAATGGGCTTGATTGACTGTTGCACCGATTCCACATCCCTCTTTGGTGTCGCCGTGATCATGGTGCGCCAGGTTAAGTTGTCAAAGTAGAGCGCGTCAAACCACATCCAATAAAAGCGGTTGGCATTCACGAAGGAGTAGCCGTCCTGGTAGTTGTCGTATCGATCGTAGGGATCGGCCAGTATCAAGACATCATCCCAGGGGTCAGAGACGTTGCCGTGATCATATCCAACGGCCACGGCCCAATGCCCGCCAAGATCAATCCACTCGACCAGCGTCGGAATGCCGCGCTGAAGATTCTCCTGCAGTCTCTGCAGAGCACTGGCATCGCCCTTATCCTCGAACTCGACCCTGGCGTCAAAGCCGTTCTTCTCCAGCCATGCCGCCATCTCGCCGGGCTTGGTGCCGGGTTTTGTTTCGTTCATGTCCCGCGTGCCGGCCTCCCTGGCAATTCTCATCTCGGTCCTGGAGTTTTCTTCAATTCCGGGAAATCCATAATACCTGGCCAGGGAGAGCAGAGCTGCAGGGCCGCAGGTGTAATCGGTCGTCTGCTGATATCCCTTCAGGCCTGGAATAAAATCGATGTTTGGAGATGAGGCGAGGATAGCGGGGTCCGGCTTTGGAAACCAAGCGATGGTGCTGATGTTGGTGTTATTTCCATCATTATCCGCAATAGTCATTTCGTTAGCGCGGACTGGACAAGCGCCTGATATCAGCAAAATGATAGATATGATAGATATGATACTGAGCAATGACACATCTCGACTCACGTTGTTTTTATGGATGAATTCTTTGAAAGCAGCTCTCCTCATGGTCTAGCTCTGCCCCGCATCCTGGAATTTGATATCCTTTTCGGTCTGGAAGGAGCCGGTGTACTGCTGGTCCGCTTTGATCTTCTTGTAGAACTTGGCGTACTTGGTCTGGATGTTCCATGTCCCGTCAAAGGCCTGCTCGGTCTTGAAGGCCAGGGTATTGTTGGACGGGTTGATGCTGCTCAGGCTGGAGGTCTCGCTCCGGTCCACGTGGCTGAGATTGAACCTCTCCGTGACCGACGCTCCCAGGCCGCCGTGGAATCTGGGTGAGTCCACCGTCTGGTGGCCTTTGAGGTTTCCGCCTGTGAAGACCAGATCCTTCTTTTCCGTGAAATTATTTATGGAGTTCTTCTGATCGATGCAGCGCAGAGTCTCCAGGCTTATGGAGCCGTTGCCGATCATCTTCTCGTGGAAGTTCATGGACGATCCCTGGAAGGTATCTTTTATGGATACTTCTCCGTGGCCCGTGACGGAGGATGATTCGATGAAGAGCATACCGTTCTTCCCGCCGGACGATATGGTGGCGCGAACAGAATTGCCTTGCTGTGCAGAGTTTACCGTGCTCCAGTGCAGCATGTACGGCCCGCCTTCCGCCACGTTCACTCCATCCGTCATCCAGGCGGAGAGGGCCATGTAAACTCCCGCCTCCTTGCCGGGAATGGTGCCGCTCCAGTAACCGTCCTGGGAGTTGCCCGATTCCAGTACAAGGGGAGAGTTGTAGACCCTTTTCACGCCGAGCAGATCCTGTTTGGTGAGGGGTGAATCCGAGAGGCCGTACTTTAGCGAGGCAGACTTGATTCCATCAGGGCTCTTGATGTGCACCGTTATCTTGACCGTCTCACCCGCGGCAGGCTGGGAGGGGGATGAGCTGACGTCCAGGATGCTGATGGCTCCATGCTCCGAATCCTTCACTCCGGCGATGCTCAACTCGTAGTCCTTGCCCGCAGAGAGACCGTCGCCTGCCTGCGGAGCGAACTCCCGGGCTGCGGATGATTGGGACCCTTCATCGACCTTTCCCAAAATCTTTTCCACGTAGCGTAGGAGGTTCGATATGCCGTCCAGGATCATATTGTTGGACTTCGTGGCCGAGAGATCCACATCCTGGGCAACCTTTCCGGAAGCTTTCCTGGCGGTCTCCTCCTGTGGTGGCAGGCTGAGGGCCAGGCTCGTGTTGCCGCAGCTGATGTTGGCTCCGACGATTCTTGTGGCGGACGGCTCAACCGGTGTTTCCGGTGAGGTGGGCTTCAATGCCTTCAAGCCGGGAACATTGAGAAGGCCCACATGCAGATGGCACGAGCCGCGCACGGGACTCTTCTCCTGGGTGAATCCTTCTGCGGAGATCGTGTCGTCCAGCTCTTTTTCCACCGTCCTGGCGGCCTGGACCATCATCTGGCGCTTGGGCGCCAGAAAATCGATGTTGCCGAGCGGCCCGTACTCCTTACTGATGACGAAGATGCTGTAAAGCGGAACGCTTCCGGTATTGGCCACGGTGCAGGTCAGTTTGACGCTGCTGCCCGGAACTGCGGTGGGCGGCGAGGCACTGACGAACACCTTGAGGGCCGAGATTACGGTGGTTGCCCTGACGCTGGCGGCATCGGACCAGGTCTGGCCCCGGGAGTCTTTTCCAGCCACATCGAACTGAATGGTGGAGTTGGCTGAGATCACCGTTCGGGAATCCACTACCTTGAACTCCCCCGCTTCGATGCGGTCCAGCGTTGCCAGGATCGATCCGTTCTGGGTGATCACGACATCGGTAAGGGCATCATCTCCTGTGTTGGTGACCAGGGCGCTCATATCCGCGGTCTCGCCCGGGCAGACCTCCAGCTGCGGGGGCATGACCTTCAAATTGATGCCCGGCATTATGGCCTTGAGGAGAACGCTCGCGTTTGCCGTGGCTGCAAAGCCAGTCTCGTCAACGCCGCTTGCCATGACGCAAATCCTGGTAGTGCCGGTCTTGTTGTAGATCGCCGCCATGCGAACCGACCTGCCGGGGGAAAGCTCCAAGAGCGTGCATCCCTTGCCGTCTCCGCTTAATGTTATGTTCTTTAGCGGCTCTTCGCCCGTATTGCTAACGGTCCAGGTCACTTCCGCCGGCTCTCCCGGATAAGATCTGACCTCGCTTGGCTGGCCCTCTATTTGCAGCGAAGAGTTCAGCACCTTGATGTCCAGGCTCCGGCTGGCGTAGACCTCGCGGCCTGCGCCGTCATGGGCCAAAACCGCAACATCGCCGTGCAGGCTCTCGGATATGATCCGTTCCTTCTGCAGCACCTGGAAAGCTCCGGGCCCTAGAGTTGCCAACCTGCCCATCTCGCCAAAGCTATCGGAGACGGTGACGTCTGTGAGGTTGCCGCTGCCGCTGTTCTCGACTCTGGCCCGGAGGGTGACGATGTCGTTGCGATGCACCTTATGAGGCGCATCCACGGTTAGCCCAATCTCAGGAGAGACCTTCCAGATGGCAACGGAAGTATTGTTTGTGTAAAGTTGGCCCTTGCCATCCTTGCCTTCTGCACCTGCGGAAAGCTCGAAATTGTCCCGGATAGCCAGAGCACCGTCCAGATACAGCTCCTTGCCGGGAGGGAGGAAATTGGTAGAGGCCATCCTGCCCCCGCAAAATATCTTGATCTGGGAGAGTTCTTCAATGCCGTTGTTCAATGCGACGCAGCGGAAGCCCACAATGTCGCCCTCGCGCCCTTCGGTCTTATTGGTGGAAATGGAGAGGGCAAGCGGATGCGCATCGCGACTCTTGGACGCAGGTGATGCCTGGGACGTCGCAGCCGAGGCATCAGTCACTTCTGAGGTTTGCCCGGCGAATGCTCCCGCACTCTCTGGTGCGGAAAGAGTGCTGAGGGGAGCATCTTCTGCCGCCGAACTGAAGGATGCGATCGGGAATGCAGGTTCTGCGTACTGAACGGTTCCCTGAATTTCCCTATCGGATGGATCGAGGGCTTTTACAGTGATCTCCTCTGCGTGGCCGCTCACAGCCAGGACTTTCTTCTCGCCGGGGACGAGCTTGGAGAGGATGCCCAGATCCTTTCCCGCGCTCATAACCTTGACGCGATGAAGCTCCGCCCGGCCGGTGTTCTCCAGATTAACCTGTGAAACCCTTTGGGAGAGGTCGACGGTAGCCCTTATGCTCGAATCCATGGACGAACCGTTTGACGGACTTGACATGGATGAACCGTCTGACGAACTTGAGGATGCCACCCTCAATACCGGTTCGGATCTGGCGGTCGGATACGATTTTGCAGGATGAAGGGAAACGTCATCGGACGAAGGAGAAGAAGGGTAATTGGACGATGAGGATGTGGACGATGGAGATGACGAAGGGAGAGACAAAGAGACGGGATCTGAATCGGAGGCATGGGGGAAGAGATAGAAGAGAGCCGGGACTAATAGAATCAGAAATACGGCTGCACCCAGTAGAACTGGACTCGCCGATAGACCATGCCTCCCTTGAGGTAGTCTGCGCCTAAAGCTACCTCTCCTCATCTACTCCCTTCCATCCCCTTGACGCCCTTTTATCGGGCCGGACTAATTATCCTGACTAATTAAATAAGACTAAATCCCTTCTAGGCATTTTTTATTTTTCTAGCTATAAATGCATTTCGGATGTTATGTAAATAAAATCCGCTGGGGCATAATTAGTGATTTATAGCAATTAGGATATACTTTGCTCAATGGACCCGCTTCTTGCCTTCCTGGGAGCTATAATTCTGGTAAGCCTGCTCATACCAAAGCTCGGTCCATTTTTAAGCCTGGTCATCTCCGCATTCGTCTTTGGCCTTCTGACCGACATGAGCCAGCACCTCACAGGCTATGTGGCCACGGGCCTTGGCAGGATCTTCTCGTCGCTCGCCATAGTAGTATTCTGCGGCGCGGTGATCGCCGAGTACCTGCGCAGAACCGGCGCGATAGAGCGCATCGTGGCTGATCTGCTGTCTGTGACAGGGCGAGGACTGATGGTATCAGGCGTCGCCGGATACCTGGTCTCAATTCCCGTGATGTGCAGCATCACCGCCTATATGATTCTGGAGCCGGTGGTGAGCTGCCTGGGAAGGCAAACGGACGGTGCGAGCAGGAGATCTCTCTTCATGACCGCCTGCTGCTCCGTGATCTCCTTCAATCTCATCTATCCTTCACCTCTGATGGTGTCGCTGTGCTCCAGCCTTGACGTCTCGCCCTATCAATCGCTGGCCAGGGCCGTTCCCATCTCCCTGATTCTCTTTGCCCTGGCCTATGCCCTCATGCGGCGACTGCCCGCCGAAGAGGCCATGCCTGCCGAATGTCTGGTTCCCGGCATCGGTCGAGCCCGCGCCTGGGCACCTCTGCTTCTGCCCATGCTGCTCATAATGCTCGGAGCCTGGCGAGAGGAGGTCGCGCTCCTCGGCAGCCCCAGCATCTCGCTTCTCCTGGGTGCTCTGCTCTGTCTGGCCCTGGCTCCGGATGTGCTGCAGGATTTGATCCATGTGGCCTCGCGCCGCTCCGGTGTGATACTGCTGGATCTATGCGGTGCCGGAGCCTTCGGATACGTCGTGGCGCAGAGCGATCTAGGCCAGGAGATCTACAGCCTGGGCCGGTTTCTGCCCCTGCTGGTACTGCCGTTCCTCATATCGTCCGTTCTGCAACTGGCTCAGGGCTCCCGGGTGGTGACGGCGGTGGTTGCGGTCCAGATCCTGGCCAACTATCCGCTGGACGGCGTGACCCTGGCCCTGATCATCAGCTCAGGAGCTTTCATGTTTTCTTATATCTCCGATCCATACTTCTGGCTGATCAAAAAATCCACCGGAGCCAGCATGGCCGAGACGGCAAAGGGATACACCCTGCCGCTGAGCATCCTGGGACTGGCCTGCTACGTGCTGGCGGCGATATCCTCGGTGCTCTGAAGGGCGACGTCATGCGCCCCGCGAACTGCATGCAGAAGTCGCTGCAAATCGCCTGAATAGTGCAGATGGCTCTCGCAGTCGCAGTCCGTGCAGCCAAATCCGGGCACGGCATCCTGTGTCTCTCCGATGCCGCGGGCGATCAGGCATTCCAGGTCGCGAGGCGTTTCGGTTACAACTACCTCCCGGAAGCTGGTATTTGGCAGCAGGTAGTCTATGTGCCATCTCCTGGTATTCTTCTGCCCCACAAGAACCTGGATATGTCGGTCCACTCGCTTCAGGCCGCCGGGGCCTCTGGCCGATCCGGTGTAGGCGTAGAAGCCGGCTGCAAAATCCAGCCCGCCCAGGGAGCCGATGCGAATTTTCTGCGATCCGTTCAGATGCAGAATCAGGGTATAGATTCCCGGCTTATTGCTGTGCAGGTCCATACCGGACTTGCAGGATTGTAGAATACTTGAGATTGATGCTTCACAGGGGAATAATACGAGATCTATATCAGAGATAGACTTTTCTAGAATGAACGCAGAGAATGATGTGGGGTGAAATTAAATGAAGTTGTTATTTGTTGTAGCGTTAGCGCTGCTGCTCTCATCCATGGCTGTGGCAACGCCGGATAGCAGTCAGCTAGGATCCTATGCAGTCTCCTTTGACATGAATACCGATCTTCAGTATCAGAAGGAGGTAGTTCAGCCAATAGAGACTGAATCCGGTACAATATATCAGATGCGCATATTTACAGATAATTCAACCGCGGCAGGGATAAGCTTATTCGAGAACAAGGAATTGACGGATGCCACCCTATCGATGCACAAAAATCTCATGGCTCTGCAAATGGCTCTTCGCGGCCTCAATGTCACTTCGATGGATGATATGACCATTGACGGCATGCAGGGATTCGTGGCCACAAGCGTACCGGTATCTGGCGCGCAGGGCATACCGGCGGATGCCAAGCTGTACAGCGCTATGTACTGGTTGGACAGCATGACTTGCGGCGATTGCGGACCGGTCTCCGCGGGCAAAACCTATGTCATCGTTTCCTCTTCCTATCCCCAGGATGTAACACAGAATCTATTGAACAGCCTGCACGTAGCGATGGGCCAGGCAGCAGCCGCGGCCGGCACCACGCAGGACATGCCTCCGGCGCAAAATTAGGGTAGGGAAAAGGCCAGCGAAAATGAACATGAAGGCTGAACAAAATCCCTGATATCAGCCTTCAACTCTTTTTGAATCTGCAGGGAAACTAATTTATCCATCATGCTCCATTGCGGTTGAGGCTAGAGGAGCGCGGGGTTTGCCAAGCTGGCCAAAGGCGCAGGACTTAAGATCCTGTCTCGCAGGAGTTCGCGGGTTCGAATCCCGTACCCCGCATTTGTTTGCCTGCAGGCGGATGCATTTGGCGATGCTAATCCGTTTCTCCTGCCTCATCTTATGCTATTTTTCAAGAATTACGAAAATGCAATTAAATGACGAACATATTTAGCTGATGCAATGATCAGCGAAGAGCCAAAATAATGAACGAACGACTTCAAGAACTATCGGCTTGATGGCCAAGCGTCAGCTTGAAGCCGGTCGCTGTACGGCTTCAGTATGGTCTGATCATTGCCCACCACCAAATGATAGTGGCAGACACCAATAGAGTAAATATTAGAGCATCTCGTGTTCCTTTTGTCAAAGTTTTTCACCTATTTTCCTCAAAGACCGAATAGAATCGCTACAATGATAACGAGCAGCAGTAATCCTATCCAAAGAGGGTACACACCTATTTCTTGTTTACCAAGCCTCATATTATTTCACGCTCCTGTTTTCTGTCACCTACTCAATAGTATTGGTATTTACCTTTTTTCCTATTTAGCCATAAAGGTAAATAGGTAAAAGTGTATAAAACAAGATAGAGGTAAAAATAAATGGCTTTGACTGGAATAGCCGGTCAAACGATGCAATACGCGAGATCAACTGAAGTGATTAACAACAATAAGCCAAAAAAGGATAAGAACCATGGAACCAACAGGCTGGACACCAGGAACATCGTGATGACCGGACTCTTTTTGGTCTTCGTAGTTATGCGCAGTTCATGCAATTCGAAAGGATGGCCAATTAGGAAAGAAATAGATTGTCCGGCTTACCGGGATTTGCCTGACTGGCCAAGTCGTGACAATTTGGCCAATAACGAACGACCACATGAGATCCTCTTTCCTGGTTGGACGAACGAATGTTGGCCGGCTTCCTGATAGGCCGCTACACCGGCTACATCGGCCCCGATCCACTATTCGATTCGGTCAACCGCTTGCCGCCCGATCAGACGGCCTCGTGCAATTTGCCGCCTCGCTTCTCTATTCGACTGTTTTGCAGGGCCTCTTGAAGCTGCTCCAGACGCACCGGCTTTGAGACATAGTCATTCATGCCGGCCAATAAGCACTCTTCCTTGTCGCCTTTCATAGCATGTGCCGTCATGGCGATGATGTAAGGCTGGGCAATCTCCGACATCCCGCGTATCCTTCTGGTGGCCTCCAGACCGTCCATCTCCGGCATCTGAACATCCATGAGCACCACATCGTAAGCCCGATGCTCCAGAGCTCTGCAGACTTCAAGACCGTTGGCGGCCACATCTGCCCGGTATCCTAACCGATCCAGCATTCGCAAAGCTACCATCTGATTCACGGCATTATCCTCGGCCAGAAGAATGGACAGATCCACACCTCCTGGATCTCGAATCAAGACGTGTAGCGGCGATGTTCCCTGACCGGGAGTCTTCTGCAAAGCCCGGAAAACCGCCTGAGCCAGGCTGGATGGCCTGACCGGTCGGGAGACGGCGGAAGAAAATGGCTGCATGTCGCCCTTAATTGTCCCTAAAGCGATGGCAGGAATCTCTTTTGAGCGAACTTTTTGCATCATCCCCTCCCCATGATCCGTTTGCAGATCAAAGATGAGCAGATCAAAGGCGTCCACTGAGAGGGCATCTTCGGCGAGCTTGGAGGATGATACGGTCTTGGGCTGCATGAACCAGGAGTTCAAGATCACATAGATCAGTTCCCGCAGGGGTTCGTCCTTTGTCACTAACAGCGCCCGTTTCCCGGCAAACTCCCCGATGGATGGAGGATCGGCAGCCTTAGCCAGAACCGTGAAATGGAAGGTTGATCCCTGTCCCAGCTTGCTCTCGGCCCAAATGTCTCCGCCCATCAAGTTCACCAGATGCTTGCTTATGGCGAGCCCAAGGCCGGTGCCGCCGTACTTTCGTGTCGTTGAGGCATCAACCTGGCTGAAGGATTGAAAGAGGCGGTCCATGCGATCCTCGCATATACCGATTCCCGTATCCTGGACGGAGAACTGAATCTCATGCATCTGGCCTCTGGGCTGCGAGGAAACGGTGATGTGAACCGAGCCCCTTTCCGTAAACTTGACGGCATTGCTGAGGAGGTTGACCAGAACCTGGCGAAGACGGGTCTGGTCACCTAAGATGACGGAAGGCGCACTTCGAGGAACGTAATAGGATACCGATAGCTCTTTCTTGACTGCCGCTTCCTCCATCAGATCTATGGATGCCTCCATGCAGTCGATGAGGTCAAACGGCAGGCTCTCCAGATCCATCATTCCGCCTTCGATCTTGGAGAAGTCCAGGATGTCGCTGATGATGGCCAGCAATGAGTCGCCGCTGCTGCGAATGACCTCGATGTATCCCCGCTGCTGTTCATCGATTTCAGTGTTGAGAAGGAGGCCGGTAAGCCCGATAACTGCGTTCATGGGCGTTCTTATCTCATGGCTCATATTGGCCAGGAACTCGGACTTGGCTTTCGTTGCCGATTCGGCCCTCTCCTTGGCCAGGAGGAGGTCCTGTTCTGATCGCTTTCTCTCCGTGAGGTCGACGCTCACACCTACAAATCCGATATGTTTTCCCTTAAGGTCCTTCAGAATGCTGAAGGTGTAAAAGGCCGGGAATATGCTGCCGTCTTTCCGTTTAGCCTGGCGCTCTCCCTCCAGGTAGCCCGTATGCGTGATCTCAGCCATCACTGCCCCGATCAGGGGATGCTTGTCATCAGGCACAATGGTCTCGGCTATGCTTTTGCCCAGGACTTCCTGGGCAGTCCACTGATAGAGCATCTCCGCAAATCGATTCCAGTAAATGATCTTGCCTTGGAGATCCGTGGCGATCACGGCATTGTGGACCTGATCGAGGAGAGACGCCTGGAACAGCACCTGCTCCTGGGCCTGATTGCGCTCGGTTATGTCCTGTCCCTGGGCAATGGTGGCGACAACACGCCGTCCGTCTTCATCGTAGATGGTGGCCGAGTTCCAGAGCACTGTACGTATGGCGCCGTCTCTTCGCATGATGGGGATTTCGACTGCATCCCAGCTCTCTCCCGCCAGAGTCCTCTGGATGTAGGAGAATGATTCGCTCCTGCTCGCCTCGGGAAAGAGAATCTCGAGCGGCTTTCCCAGGACATCCCGGGCGTTGTGATCGGTCAGCCTCTCGAAGGCGTGGTTGAACCTCGTGATTCTAAAAGAAGTATCCCAAACGATTATGGGCGCATTGGCATGGGCAAGCAGATTCTCCAGATAGTCCCTGGTCTCTCGCAGATCCTGCGCCGCCTCCCTCAGCCTCTGGCTGGAGAGCTTGTTCTCCGTGATGTCATTGCCGATGCACAGGATCTCAACGACCTCGCCCCGCTCATTTAGAACCGGACGGTTGGTCCAGGCAATCCATAACCTGTCTCCGTTGGAGCGCATATTTTCATTGACATGGGTGGCATGGCTTTCGGGATGCATCCCGATGTCCTTCATGAGCCCCTCAAGACTGGCCCCTTCTGAATCCACGGACGGAACAATTGAACCGAGGGCATTTCTGCCCAGGATCTCCGCTTCCGAGTAGCCGAAGAACCTTTGCGCAAATTTATTGATGAATGTAATGCGGCCCGTGGTATCCATCCTCATGATGATGCTGTTGGCACTCTCCACCAGCTCCCGGTACTTCTCTTCGCTCTCCCGCAGAGCTTTTTCCACTTCCCAGCGGTCCATGAATCCGCCAACGGCGCTGGCGATGGTCATCAAAACGGAGACTTCATTCCAGGTCCAGGCTCTCTCGCTTTTCTGATCATCGAAGCCTATGAAGCCCCAGAACCGATCTTTGGTGAAGATGGGAACGAGCAAGAATGAGAGCACATTCAATTGCTCGAAAAATGCCCTTGCCTGCGGAGGCTGATTCCTGGCGAGTCCCTTGAGGGGCATGCCGCTGGCCAAGGGCTCACCCCAGCGAACCGGACGATCATAAGATAGAACGTCGGTGAGAATTTGCCCTAACTTGCGGATTTTGGCATCACTCACCCATTCGTAGCGCAATTTACAGCAGCGCTCACCGCTAACGGAGTCAAAGTTCTCGAAGAGACAGACTCGATCCACATCCGCCGAGCATCCCAGTGCTTCCAGTGCCTGCTCGAAGGCGAGATCCATCTCCCTTGTAATCAGAAGCTGGTTTGCGGCAAGTGCTGCTCCTGCCAGGATCCGATCCTTCTTGCCCCGATCGTCTTCTGAATCGCAACACACTTTGTTGCAGCTGATGGATGCAAGGCCGTCATCGTTCCGCCATGACGATTCGGTCTCCTTTAAGATGATGGAAAATCCTTGAAAAACGCCATCTTCATTTAAGGGAGAAGCAAGGTACTTTAGGACTCTTCCCTTCAATTCGATCCTGCCGCTTTGCGCCCTCTCCAATTCCCCCCGGCCTGCATCCAGGATGCCTGCAAAATGCTTTCCCAAAACCTCCGAGCAATCCCTTCCTATTGCACAGCAGCCCGACCATCCCACCAGCCTCTGTGCAGCTGGATTCAAGTATGAGATTTTTCCGTCTGAATCACTCAGGCAGACTGCTTCCTGCAGAGCATCAAAAGTGGATCGATACATCATTTCGAGAGGCAAAAGGTTCATCCCACCAGAACAGCTCGAACGGGGGCGGCCTCGGCACCCATCACATTAAGTGGAAGGCAGATGAGCTGGTACCTTCCCGGATAGACGGTTTCCAAATCGATGCCTTCCAGGATCAAAATATCATTCTCCAGTAGACAGCGGTGTACGGGAGCAAGATCATCGCCGTATCGATCCACAGATAGATAATCAATGCCTACCAGGCCGATTCCCATTGAGACACAGCGAGCAGCCGCTTCTTTGGACAGATGGACAAATTCCTCCGTGAAGACGGAATTATGCATCAAGCGGCGAAGGGAATTGTTTGTCTTAAATAGCAGAGCCTCTCCTTTATTTATCTTCAAATCCTGCAGAGCCGATGATGGTATCGGATCGCCGGCACCATGGCAGCTCACTGAGATTACCCGAGCCGGCAGGATAAAACGGCTCAATGGATACTGATCTATCGTCTTGCCGCCCTTCAGCTGATGAGCCGGAGCGTCCAAATGGGCACCGGCATGAGAGCTCAGATTCAAAGCAGATAAATTATAATTCGCGCCATCCGCTAATTTGGATAACCATACCCTGGAATACGATGGATCTCCAGGGTAGACGGGCGTCACTTCCAAGGGCACGCCAATATCATATACCTCTGCAAAATCTGAGGTATTATTAATCTGGATTTCGGATACAATGGGCATACTGATAATCCCTGATACAATGGGCATATTGATAATCCCTGATACAATGGGCATATTGATAATCCCTTTCGCAGGATTCACTTGCTATAGTATTGCTACTATGTGAACTCCTCCCGCGGCCTGAAGGCCGGGGCTTCCTGCTGTTTCCTCGTTGTTGTGCCGTCATAGCCCTCTGGCATTGGGGCGCGTTTTGCGGGAATTTTCGGTTTCCGTTTCATTGGCCCAAACTTACATCAGATTCACGATGCAGAGATTCAGATCTCATCGGACAGATTCGGGGTGTTCCCTCCCTACTATGTGGGGCCGTCTAGCGACTCCAAAATCTCTCCTAGAGAGAAGTAATCGATCATCCAAGTAGCACTTGAAGCCTGCATGGAATCATGTCTTAGTTAAGTGGAGGGAATGATGAGATATATAGTTGATCTGTGCGGGGCGAATGTAATTAGGGCAAAGGACTCCGCTTTCATCCTGTGGCTGACTTTTCGTCAGCCACTCCCCCGGACTTCAGTCCGGGAGACACCCTGAAGGATGGGGACTTCCTGCTCCGTCCTTCGCAATCCTGCAAGTTAAAACCATCCCTCAACCGCAAACCCTTAATATTGTCATCTGGATCACCCAATCTTCGTGAAGAACCTCGGCACAATGGACCGGCTGTTGAGGGTAATCCTGGCTGAAATTTGTATCCTCATAGCGTTTTTCTGGGTGGCGGTAGACTGGCAAATTCCACTCTACCTGATAGCGCTGGTCATGCTCTTCCAGGCAGCAACGGGAACCTGCGGTCTGTATAATATGCTGGGCTGGAACAGCTGTGAGACTATCAAGCGCAAGGACAGGAATCTGAAAACCGCATTTATCGTCGTGGCCTTGGTCCTGGCGGCGGCAGGCAGCTATGCCAGCATGGTCCTGACCAAAAACATCTTCATGGATGATCTGGGAAAGGTCAACGGGCCGTATTCGCTAGCCCTGCAGCACTCCGGCCAGGGAGAGTTGAATGCTACTTTGGAGCAGCAGGCAAGGTTGGAGAATGCTTTTGGCTCATTCCAAATCAAATACTCTCAGTACCAGCCCTTTGTCGCAAAATCCAATGGCAATTTCACCGCAGAGATGAAGAATATATCATCGGCCATATCAAGCTCCCGAGAATGTTTGAACCGGAGCGACCTCGCCTGTGTGCATCAAGAGCTTGAGAAAGCTGAACCGATACTGCAGAATTGGATGCAAGAATAAAAATTATGTTCACCGCCCTCTTGAAAATCACAGAGGGGCGGATCAAAAGCCAGCTATTTCTTATCGAGCACCTTGATGAGATGATAACCGAACTGGGTCTTCACCGGCCCCAGGATCTTGCCCTTCTCGCCCTCGAAGGCCGCCTTCTCGAACTCCGGCACCATGCGGCCTTTGCCGAACCAGCCCAGGTCGCCGCCGCTCTTGCCGGAGGGACACTGCGAGTATTTGCGGGCCATCTCGGAAAAGCTCTGGCCGGCGGCAAGTTTCTCTTGCACTTCTTTCGCCTTCTTGTCGGTCTTGCACAGGATATGAGCAGCATGTACTTCCTTTACCATGAGCCAGGAATGAGGTGAAAGGATGATAAAAAGCTGGGGGTCGAGACGGCAGCGGTCTGAAAGGCTATCGATTGAGATTTGCTTTTCAAAGAGGCCATGTTGATGAAACAACAAACGATGTCCTGCACCCTACCACGCGGTCCTGCGTTAAGCCATGAATCTCAGCGTGTACCACATCCTTATATTCATTAATTTAGAATTAGAATTTTAAAAACCAAGAGGAACATGAAACAGTGGTCTTACTGTCCGTCATGCGAGATATATTATATCGTATCTTCAGATAATCGTTGTGCCAAATGTGGTGGAGACCTCGTGCCGTATGAACGGCAAAGGGATCGGATGAAACGCATAGCGAGACTCGGATGAAGGAGTTGGAGAGGAAGGCCATAATGAGGATTCGGCAGAGGTCAATTCATCCCGGCCCTGAATACACGGGATCATCCTTGCCGCTTGTGGGACATCGGGCAACACGAGCTAACCATTATATCGGCTAACAACCATTGTATCATTGTATCATTGTATTCTGCTAAGACGCTTAAATTCGCAGCTTTAAATAATGCAATTGTTATATCCTCTGATTTCACAAGGAACTGAGGATTTCCTGCACCCTGCCCACCTGGCCGTCCTGCAGCCGCACCTTTATGCCGTGCGGATGAAATGATGAGTTGGTGAGGATCGCCTTGACGATTCCCCGCGTCCTCTTGCCGGTGCGCTGGTCCTTCTTTAGAATTATGTCCACCTCCAGACCGGGGCGGATATCTTTGCGATTCTGTCCATTTTTTGTTGGTGACATTTGGCCTCTGATCAATGTGTGTCGAACCTGTTTCCCATTTACCATGTTGTATGCCTTAAAGGCGTCTGTGCGATAGTCAATTGATTTGTATGTTGTATGCGATCTCTTCAGGACCAAATCATTATTCTTGAAGCCTTCGTCCTATGAATTTATATATTCCGATCATGATCAAATTGAATCCTGATAGTAATGATCCCTCTGCATTGTTCATAGTCCAATTTTATAAGCTAGGGAATATGTCCTTCTGCTAGAACTGGATCCACCATTACATTTTCACATCTTACTAAAAAATTTAGATGCTTTAAGCTATCTTCTTCCCCGCCGCCGGTCCCCACATAGCGTTGTAGATCTCGGTTATCTTGACCATGGCGCAGCTCTTCGCAGGCAGCTTGTTGTTGATGCCGTGCACCCAGGTCCTCATCTGATCGAAGGACTCGCCCTCTTTGCAGACCGTGACGTTGCCCTTGATCTGGAAGGACTTCTTGGTCTCACTGTTGTAGCAGAGAATGGAAATCTTCGGATTCTCCGCCAGGTTCTGGGCGGTCTTGTAGAAGAAGTTGTCCGCCAACATGAGCGTCTCATCGTCTATGATCTTCAGCAGTCCCACAAAGACCACGTTCGGCACACCCGACTTGCTGGCTGTGGCAATCGGTATGGGCTTTTGCTTCTCCAGGGTCTCCCTAACTTCGGCCGGCATCTTCACCATTTTGAAATCACCTGGATCAATGGATGGGATGCAATTTATTTAGCTCTATCGTCCTTTGCAGATTTCTCCTTGATCTTGCAGCAAAGATGAAATCCTGAGAGCATCATCAATCGTGAGCTATGGCAGAAAAATCAAATGATTCGTCAGCTCCATCCGGGCCCGAGCCAGTCTACCAGCTAAAAGTGACACTTGAAGGAATAAGGCCGCCCATTTGGCGTAGGATTCAGGTTCGCGGGGACATATCCCTGTTCAAGCTTCATAAGATTCTGCAAGTGGTCATGGGGTGGTATGACTACCATCTGCATCAGTACATAATAGATGGCGAACGCTACAGCGTTATCTGCAGGGAGGCGGATATGCTGGGTGATGATTTCAAGGACGAGAAGAAGGTCAAGCTATTCCGGATCATCCCCGGTGAGAAGTTCAAGTTTGTCTATGAGTACGACTTTGGAGATAGCTGGAATCACATTATCCTGGTAGAGAAGATCTTTAAGCCCGAGGAGGAATTAATGCATCCCGTCTGCCTGAAGGGCAAGCGCTCTGCTCCTCCGGAGGACTGCGGCGGAGAGGGCGGATACTACCATCTCCTGAAAGCTCTCAAGAATCCGAAGCACCCGGAGCACGAGGACATGCGGAATTGGGCGGGGGATGAATACGATCCAGAGCATTTCGATGTGGATGCAGTGAACAAGGGGCTGGCGAAGATCAGGTAAAGAGGTGGAACGCCTTGTGGAGAAGAGATTGGAGAACTGAAGGGCGGCTGGATGAGGTTCTTGGTGTAACGGTCTCACGCGAAGCCGCGAAGGGCGCGAAGAAGAGACCAAACCATGATCGTCGAGTTCAAGCCCTATCCTTCCTACGAGGACTCCGCGTGCTGTGACTGGGGAAGGTGCCGGAGCATTAGCAGTGCGGCCACTGCGCAGCTTCTTGAAATAACGCTTCCCTTCGCGGCTTCGCGCCTTCGCGTGAGGTCGAAGAGATCGATGAAGCCCTCGAAACAAGAAGCTGGCTTCGGCCAATAGCCGCAATTCTTCTCAGATCTTTCTTCTGCCGCAGGCCTTGATGAAGTTGGACGGAAATCCCCGGAAGGATGCACTGTGGATGTGCGAGTAGCTGGCCACCATATTCCCCTCGGCCACGCCGTCCCAGCCGTCCTTGATGCCCGTTCCCCGCGCCAGGCGAATGGCGTAGTCCACCTTCTCATTCTCGTCCATCAAAAGCTCGGAGTGGTGGAACTCGTGGCCCATGATCGGCTCGCCCGCGGGCCCGAGCGGACAGGCGCGCGCGAGACGCCCGTGCACGTAGCTGACCACGCGAACATTGCCGCGCCGCACCTTTCCCGGAACCAGGCCCACCATGTCCTGCCTCTCCCCCTCCCAATCGATCTCCCTTGCCAGATACATCAGGCCGCCGCACTCGGCGTAGATGGGCAGATCCCGCTCATGCGCCTTTTGCAGCGAGCGCAGCATGCCGGTGTTTTGGGAAAGCTCGCGGGCGTAGAGCTCCGGATAGCCTCCGCCGATGTAGATGCCGTCCACTTCCGGGAGGGCAGCATCATGAACCGGGCTGAAGGGGACGACCCTTGCCCCGGCCAGCTCCATCAACTCCAGGTTGTCCCGGTAGTAGAAGTTGAAAGCCTCATCCATGGCCACGCCGATCTTCACGCCCTTTCCTTCCGTGCTCTCGCGGTAGATGTCCGCCGCGACCTCGGGCAGCGGCTCGGACTCGCGTGCGATCTCCAGGATGCGGTCGATGTCCAATCCCGCCTCCACGATCTCGCGGATCCTGTCAATCCGCTCCTCGAATCCTTCATGGCGCGTCTTGCCCTCCAGGACGGGCACGAGGCCCAGATGGCGCATGGCCAGGTGCATCTCATCGTTGCGGCGGATGACGCCCACCACTTCCACCCCGGCGTAGCGCTCGATCTCGGCTCTGGCTTTCTCGGCGTGCCGCTCGCTGCCCACCTTGTTTAAGATGACGCCCCTGATGTTGACCTGCGGGTCGAAGTCCATGTAGCCCTTCACCAGCGCCGCTGCGCTGCGGGTGATGCTCCTGGCATCGACCACGAAGATAACGGGCGTGTGAAGCATCTTGGCAATCTGGGCCGTGCTGCCCAGGTCCCCGTCGTATCCCTCGTAAAGGCCGCGCACGCCCTCGATCACTGCCACATCCGCTCCGGCAGCGGCATGGGCGTAAACCTCGCGGACGGCTGCCTCCTGCATGAGATAGCCGTCCAGGTTGCGACAGCTCCTGCCCGTGATCCAGGTGTGGTAGCTGGGATCGATATAGTCCATGGCTACCTTGAATGGTTGAACCTTCAGGCCCCGGCGGCAGAGAGCTGAGAGCAGCCCGGCTACAATCGTCGTCTTGCCGCTGGAGCTGCGGTCGCCGGCCAAGAGAATGCGCGGGCAGTCTGGGTATGGGGACATGTTTTCTCTAGTCTCCGCGCTTCAAAACCTGGAAAGCTCCATGAGCCTCTCATCCGTCAGGGGCTCGGGAACGGTGGGCCTGGCACCGGACATGATCTCCCTGGCCAGCGCCCGGTAAACATCGGCTATGGCCGAGGCTGGTGCACCCTCGATGACCGTAACCGCCCGCCGCTCGCACTGCTGCACGATGGGGTCCTTGGGAATGAAAGCCACCAGGCGGCTATTCAGCTCCCGGGCGAACTTCTCCGCAATCTCCTTCTCCCGTCCCGCAGCGGCCTCGCGCGAGTTGCAGATCACACCCGCCAGAGGCGTATTCAGGCGACGCAGGCCCTTGCTGATGTTGTTCCCGGCGTAAAGCGGCATATACTCTCCCGAGGTGATGATGTAAGCCTGGCTGACCAGCCCCTTTCGAATGGGCGCGGAGAAACCGCCGCAGACGATATCCCCCGGCACATCGTAGAGCACCAGATCCACCTCCTCCATGGCATGAGAGACCTTGCGCAGAAAATCGATGGCAACGATTATTCCTCGACCGGCGCAGCCCACACCCGGCTCCGGCCCGCCCACCTCGATGCACTTCACGCCCTTATACCCGGAAAAGACCACGTCCTTCTCTTTGATCTCCCCGCCTCGCTGGATAAGGTCCATCATGGTAGGGATGCGTCTTCCCACCAGGGTGATGCTCGAATCGCTCTTCGGGTCACAGCCGACCACCAAAACCTTGTGGCCTTCATCGGCACAGGCGGCGGCGATGTTTGAAGCAGTACACGACTTGCCGATCCCGCCTTTGCCGTATATCGCAACGTGTTTAATGGATGACATCTAACTCCGCTCCGCTTATGTTCCGCCATAGGATATACAGCTTATCCAGGAATCAAGCTTCACGGGGTGTTTGGGGATCAAGACTTTTGGTGTTGTAGTCGCAGCGATGTTGTTGGCATTGATTCTCGTGCCGCTCGTTCTCGGCCCCGGCGTGCATGCCCAGGAACCGGTGGACTCCGCCTTCGTGCGGGGCCATATCAGCGGCGGCAATGGTATCTGGCGCGCAGACGACTTCGGCTGGTTCTACTATGACCTGGACAAGAATCAGGGCGGAGAGCAGCTAGAGGTCGACATGGATGGAAGGGTGGCGGACAAGAACAAGATCAGCTACTCCTCCAATGCCTGGTCAAAGACATTCGAGTACGAGCCCTGGGGAAGCTACAAGGCCGTGGCATTCATGGGCAAGCTCTTCCTGGCCGGCTATCCGAAGAATTCCTTCACCGACGAGGTCAGCTCTCTTGGAAAAGGCGCGCTCCGGACGGTTCTCATCGATGAAGAGCGGACAATTACTCTGAACTACAACACCACGCTGCCTCTGCAGGGCGGCTATGTTCTGGCCATCAATGAGATCTCCGAGAAGAACGACGTGGTGAACTTCGTTCTCTTGAAGAACGGGCAGATTGTTCACGTTGCTGTTGTTGCTGTAGGCGGGACCTTCGTCTACAAGGTCGATGACGTTCCCGTGATTCTCGCCCATGTGAAAAATGCCATGAGCGGCGGAAAGATCGGGTTCGCTGAGCTCGATGCGGTATTTCAGGTGAGCGATGTGCCGGATGTCAAGCTTTTTGAAGGCGGCAAACTCGGCAATTTAGAGCTGACGGACCTTTCCGAAGACGGCTTCAAGTTCCAGAACTATAGAGCCCTTACCTTCACCAGAAATGCTGCTCTTCCACTGACCGGCAATCTGGCCATCGTCGTGGTCGACAGTCTCGATCTCTACTATTATCCGGAGGGTGGGTTCTTTGACTATGGCGTTCACGAGTTGAGGGGCCCGACATACAACAGCACCTCCTTTATCCCTGTGCGGCTCGGCAAATACTACTCTTCAACCATCGCCAGATGGAACTCCGAGAACTACAGCGGCTTTTACTTCGATCCCGAGAAGGAGCTGGGTGCTGAGACCCTGGTGCTCTATAACGTTCACGGCAGAACCGTCCTGCCTCCGTCCAATCCAAAGGTCAATCAGACCACAAATACCGCCTTCCAGGACGGCTTCCAGTACACGACACTCGTGCAGCCCAAGGAATTCGAATACAAACCCTGGGGAAGCTACTTCGTCATGAGCTTCATGGGAAATCAGTGGTTTGCGGGATACGACTCCAGTCTGCTTGGCAAGGCGGCCACCAAGAGTCTGCTGGAGCACGAGTACCTGGGCAGGGTACTCGTGGATAGCGAAATAACGGGAATCGTCCTGGCGGGCAACTACACCCTCTCGGAAGGCTACGAGATGCGCATTCGCGATGTGGCAAACGACAGCATATTCCTTGAGCTTCTCAAAGACGGAACGCAGGTGGACGGCTCCGTGGTCAAATCCAACTCCACTTATATTTACAAGAAGGATCTGGGCGATGTTGACGATCTGCCGATAATTCTGGTGCACGTCAGCAATGTATTCAACAACGGGGCACGCCGTTTCGCCACCATCGACGGCATCTTCCAGATCTCCGATCAATATGTGTTGCCGGTCGAGCCGGGTCTCGGCATGGGGGACATGGAGATCGTTGCCACTCAGCCGTCGGCCATCGTGATGGTCAATAACGAATACATCAACCTCAACCGCGACTCAACCGTATCCATTGCACCGGGAATGATTCTGAAGGTCGCGGACAACGACACCCTTCGGTATTACCTCTATACCTCGCAGTACGTTGTCCCAAGGCCGAAACCGCCACAGATCCGCCTGCCCTCCAATGCGTCGTCGCCGGGGGGTGCGAACTTTACCATGCTCGTTCAGGCAGCTGAGATTCGGCAAGTCACGGCAGACATCCTCAACTCCAGCAACAATACGATCTACTCCCGGGACATCACGAAACTCGGGCAGGGATCAGGAGATAGCTGGATCTTCGAGTGGAACTGGAATCTGACGACGCTGCAGTTCCTTGATGATGGGAGCCGGATCATGGATGCCAGCGGCGGGCCTGTGCCTGCGAAGCTCTACCTGTCTCCGTCCGCGGCTCCGGTGCAGGTGGTTGTAAGGTTCGATCCCTCGGGAAGAATCTACTCGATCACCAGCGGAAAGACCGCCTATTACGTCTCTCCTCAAGCATACGAGAGCCTGAAGCCGCCCCAGAATTACGATGCGATGCTCAGCAATGAAACCGCTCGCCAGCAGTTCATCAGGATAGAACCGGGAAAGAGCACCGTCCAGTTCATAAACGTCATCGATGGAAAGCTGGCTCCAAGCAGTACCAATCACACTCTACGGGGCACATTTGCATCACTGGAGCCCCGAGCCAAGAGCACAAAGGTTCCTCCCGGCAGGTATGAGCTGAGAGTGCGGGTGGAGAATGCGGTCGATGCCATTCAGCTGTTCGGCGAGTACTTCAACGTTACAGCCTCACCGTCGCAAGATATCGCTCTCGGGTCGGTCCGGGCGGCTGCGGGAGAGAAAGTGACCGTGCCGCTGGCTACGCCCCTCACCGGCGGGCGGATCAATGTCTCGTATGATGCTGCTGTGCTCACGCCGGAAAGCATCTCCGGCACATGCAGTCCATCCTGGCAGATCAACGCCAAATCCGGGAGTTTGAGCGTCCTGAACGTACTCCTGCCTTCCGGCTGCGGTGCTGCCAATCTGACCTTTATGGTGAACAAAGGGAGCAAGGTGAATACCACCACGAATCTCGGAGTGATTGATGTCGCCGGCTTCAACCCGGATTCGATCAACAACGGCAGCATCACCATCGCAGCAGACGACAAGAAGAGCGATGCGCCAGGATTCCTGGCCGCCTTCGCCGCTCTGACCCTGATCGCATTCATGCGGCGAAGGCGATGACAGTGCATCTTTTTATTCCGGCTTGATCAGCCATTCTTTTCATTTATTCAAATAACGTACCTTCTGCGTGATGAATCCTGAGCATTCAAATATCGGATTCGCGATTTATTTATTCCTGGACATCCCAACTGTCCGCCATGAAGCCCCAGCTCTCATCTTTAATTCTCCTCTTGCTAATTGCAGGAGCAGTGCCGACAAATGCTCAATACGGATCGCAGGCAAATTCGGGGTACTCCTGCTGGCAGTGTCCGGTCTGCGGCTACGTTGTCAGCATGACGCAGGCCGAGGCGGCGAGCGTCAATCCCTACACGCCCTGTCCGGTCTGCAACTCGGCCTACGCCGGTTACTTCGTGCCGGTATCCTGTCCGGCAGGTCAGGGAAAAAGCGCATCGGATAACTCCGGCCTCAATCCAGGATATGAAATTGTGAAATCCGACAGCGGTACCAATGAATCCGAGACGACCCCGGCAGATTCTCTCTCCGTCCCCCTGGCCACTACAAAGGGAAAGATCCTGATGGTCCTGCCCTATCAGCAGTATCAGGAGGACGAGCTGAACGTGCCGCGCGACTACTTCCAGAGCACGGGCTACGCGGTCGTGCTGGCCTCTAAGGGCGTGGAGACGGCGACGGGAATGAGCGGCGAGAGCGCTGCAGTCGACCTGGATCTGAAGGATGTCAAGGTACCGGACTATGTCGCCGTGGTCTTTGTGGGCGGAGAGGGAATCTACAACCTCAAGCTAAATGATGATTCCGGCTACCAGGCCCTGGCCAGGGCAGCCATCGCGCAAAAGAAGCTGACGGGAGCCATTTGCCTGGGACCGTGGATCCTGGCGGATGCCGGCCTCCTCAAGGGCAAGAAAGCCACTGCATCGGAGACGGACCACCTCAAAGCCAGGGGTGCGTTCGTCTCTGATGAAGCCGTGGTTCGAGACGGAAATATCATCACCGGAAACGGCCCCTCTGCCGCCCAGGAGTTCGCAGAAGCCATAGTCGCAGCCTTAGAAGAGTCTGATAGCGGCGCGACTAACGACGACGATGGCGGCCGGGAGGGCATCTCTGCGGCAGAAATGAGCGCGGCATTGACGATTCCCGTAAGCACCGGGGATGCAGGAACTGCGCCAAGCCCAACTGCTGCTAAATGGAAGTGCACAGTCTGCGGTTACATCTATGATCCGGCGGAGCACGACAACGTTCCCTTCGAGCAGCTGCCGTCCACCTGGAAGTGCCCTTGCGGCGCGCCCAGGAGCAAGTTCGTCAAGACTTAAGACGGCTGCTCTCGGCCACTGTTTTTTTACTCATTCTGCAGGCCTTGCCAGCGGCGAGCAGGCCTCTGTTTGTCGCGTCCTGCACTCGCCACCGCCCGGCCCAGGGCCGCGCTCATGGCCTCGATCTTGCTCCGGTCGTCACCGCCATCGGCACTGATGGCCAGGGTGAAATTGGCACCGTAGGCCAGGGTTCTCAGGAAGTGGTCGAAGTTCTCCAGGCTCATGCCGCCCATTTCCCGGGCGCGAAACTTGAAGTCGCCCCGGTAGCCCGGCTCGCCGAACCTGACCGCGGCCTGGGCCAGGGCCTGGCCTGAAGGAACGGTCGCACTTCCTATGCCGCTTTTTATGACCTCGCCGATCGCGCTGCCAAGAGTTATTCCCACATCCTCGGTGGTGTGATGGTCTCCTGTCTCCAGATCGCCTCTGGCTTTGACGGTCAGGTCGAACCTCGATGCGGCAGCAAAAGCGGATAGAATCTCATCCAGGAGCGCAATTCCCGTCTCGATTCCGCTCGCGCCGGAGCCTTCCGTCTCCACTGACACGTCGATGCTGGTCTCTTTCGTCTCCCTCTTCTTTTGCGCCAACATAATTTGTTATGCTACTCTTTCGACATTTTAAGTGAATCGATCCAAAGGCTGAAGCAGCCTCCGAAGAGCTTATCTACCTTCGGGCAAACCTGACAATTTCAAAGGTCACAATTCAAAGGGAAAATCACCATGATTGCGAAAGAAAAGATCCGGGAGATCCTGAAAGGATACGATAAGAACAATCTCACCATCGCTACCATCTGCTCTCACAGCAGCCTGCAAATCTTCCATGGTGCGCGCCTGGAGGGCTTCAAAACCCTAGGCATCTGCATCGGCCAGCCGCCCAAGTTCTACGACGCCTTTCCCCTGGCAAAGCCGGACAGGTTCGTCTGTGTGGAGAGCTACAAGGCTCTGCTGGATTACGCCGCCGATCTGGTGAAGGAAAACGTCATCATCATCCCCCACGGCTCGCTGGTCGAGTACCTGGGCATCGAGAGGTTCGAGTCGCTGGCCGTGCCGACCTTTGGCAACCGTCGTGTGCTGGCCTGGGAGAGCGACCGGGAGATGGAACGAGAATGGCTCCTCAAAGCGGGCGTCAATGTGCCCATGCGCTTTGAGAAGGCTGAGGATATCGACCGGCCGGTCATTGTAAAATATCACGGCGCCAAAGGCGGGCGGGGATTTTTCATCGCCAAGAACAAGGATGAGCTGAAATCAAAGATGAGCAGCCAGGATAAGTACACCATCCAGGAGTTCATCCTCGGCACCAGATACTACATTCATTTCTTCTACTCACCGATCAAGTCGGAGGGATACCGCCTGAAGAAGGGATCTTTAGAGATGCTGGGCATCGACCGGCGCGTTGAGTCCAATGCCGATGAAATCTTCAGAATCGGAAGCATGAATGAGCTGGCCGAGGCGGGCATCTATCCGAGCTTCGTGGTCACGGGCAACCTGCCGCTGGTGCTGCGCGAGTCGCTCCTGCCGCGGGCCTTTGAGCTGGGCGAGCGGGTGGTCGAGACCTCGCTGGAACTCTTCGGCGGGATGATCGGAGCCTTCAGCCTGGAGACGATTGTGACCGACGACCTGGAGTTCAAGATCTTCGAGATCTCGGCGCGCATCGTGGCCGGCACCAATCTCTATGTGAGCGGCTCACCCTATTCCGACCTCGTGGAGCGCAATCTCTCCAATGGCCGGCGCATCGCCCAGGAGATCAAGATGGCCAACAAGCTGGGCCTCCTCGATGAGATCATAACCTGAAGATGGTGATCGATCCGGGGTCAAGAATTGATTTTGACCTGAAAATGATGACCTAGAAAGGCTTATCTCGGGAGGTGTCCGATAGAGGCCGCATGTCAGGCCTGATTGATACCTTCCGCGAGGCCACTTTATTGCAGTGCAGCTTCCTGGAAAAGTTGCTGGATCTGGATATGGCGGAGGTTGCCGCTTTTTCCGATTCCATGACGGAGTTCTTGCAGCCCTCCCCGGACAACAAGTTTGTCTACGGCCTTGCTGCGGGCAGATCGGCGCTTGCTCTCTACAGCTTTTTGCAGCTCATCCAGAACCATTTCGAGAACGTGTTTCCCTTCACCCTGGAAGATCCGGTGCAGAGGCACTACCGCAAGGGCAAGAACCTCGGCATTGCCATCTCCGGTTCCGGAGAAACACTGGCCGTCAACAAGTACATAGGCGACATCATCACCCGAGGGGGCGACATCAAGCTGATAACGGCCAATGAAAATGGTACGGCCTACAAGATGGTGAGCGAGTATGAGAAGGGCTCCGTCCTGGTGATCAAGGCCCGAACAAAGCATGCCACGGACAAGGATATGCGCTCCAGGCTCTCGCCCCTGGGAACCGAGTTCGAGCTGGAGGTTCTGGCATTCCTCAATGCCCTGTTTGCAGACGTTCAGTCCCGGCTCAGGGGAGTGTGCGAGCCGTCCTGTCCGGAGTATGTCTCCACGATCAAGGACTTTGAGGAGAATGCCCGTATCATTGCGGAAATGGACCCCGGACATCTGGAGCACTGGCTCGGCAGGCTCCTGCCCCGCAGCGGAAGATACATCATCGGAGGCGTGGGGAGATCGGGGCTCGTCGCCAGGGCCTTCGAGATGAGGTTCACTCACCTGAACAAGATCAGCTATTGGGAGAGGGACTTCAATACGCCATCCTTCCAGATCGGAGACGTCTACATCCCCATAACCGGAATTGGCAACACCTATGAGGCCATTGAAGGCACAGTTGCCGCCCTGAACAAGGGCTCAGACGTCATGCCCATAACGGCAAACCGCTCGTCCCGTCTGGTCTCACTCCTGCGCAAGCACGGCAGAACGGATGATATCGCCATAGTTCCCGTGATGCCGAAGTACGCGGAGGTATTCAGCGGCGACACCAGCGGCACGACCTGGCTGATGTCCGACTACACCAAGTTCCGGTACCCCATCTTCGAGATCAACTCCTCCGTTTTCACCAACAGCGTCGTGGCCGTGGGCGCGGAATTCCTGGGCATCGTGGAAGCAGGGATGAGAAGGATGCATGTGTGATCTAATCTTCAGTTCATCGAGGCAGCGATGGGATGGATGATTTGGATTGTGATGCTCGACCGGTGACGATTGAATGACCAGAATAATTGCTTTATCGGATACGCATCTGCAAGGAGAGGAGCTGCCGCCATCCATCGTTCGCCTGGTCAAGGGCGCGGATCTCATTCTTCACGCAGGAGATTTCGTCTCCGGTGAGACCTACCGTGCCCTGGCTGATTTGGGAAGATTGGAGGCGGTGCGGGGAAACTCCGATTTCCCGGAATTGAAAGAACTCCTGCCCCAGAGAAAAGTTGTTGACGTTGACGGCATTCGGATCGGACTGGTTCACATGGCGTCTCACGGCCAGGACCTTCTCGGCGCGGAGATGATGGCCCGGGAGATGGATGTGCAGGTCCTGGTCTTCGGGCATATTCACCGGCCCTTGGTAGAGAAGGGCGATCGGCTGCTCATCTGTCCCGGCAGCCCCACAGAGCCCAGGCTTTCCGCGCCGTCGGCGGCAGAGCTGGAGATCGTTGACGGCAACATAAGGGGCAGCATCGTTCCCCTGGGAAGCCCGGTCTGCGATTATCTGAAGTTTGCAGGAAATCTGGCCAGAGAGAATCCTCAGGACAGAGATTAGCTTTTTTTGGAGATCGGAACCAAGCAAAAATTTGATTCGAATTCTAATTCAAAAATTACATTCTCTACTCTCCAGTCAATTATCTGCAGGAACAGGCACAGACCTGTCCAGAAAAAGTGCTGCCAAGCCACCGAGAACCGTCAATCCTGCACCAAGAACGATGACCGACCAGGAGAGCTGCAGCATCATAAAGACATTGACGGCGATGCCGAGCACCGGCAGGATCGGCAGCCTGCCAAAAGAAAAAGGCACCCGGAAGGGCCTGACAACCTCCGGCCTCCGGTAGCGAAGCCGGATCAGAGCGGCATTGATCACGATGAAAGTCAGGAAGACGGTGAAGTTGTTGACGTTGGCCACGAAGGAGATGTCCTGCAGGGACACAAATGCCATGCACAGTGCCATGACCAGGATTAAGGCCACCCAGGGCGTTCCGGTTCTGGGATGAACGGATGATAGGATTTGAGGAAGAGATGAGGACTCCGCCATGCCGAAGATGATCCGGGACGCTGCCAGGAGCATGAGCAGCACGGTGTTGGTGGTGGCAAAGAGCGCCATCACAGAGATGACGAGCGAGGCGTTAGGGCCCAAAGCGGCATGGGCGATATCGGAAAATGGCGCTGCGGAAACGCTGAGCCTCTCCCAGCCAAGGACGCTTGCGGCGCACAGTGCCACCAGAATGTAAAGAATGATGCTTGCAGATATGGCTAAAATCAGCGCTCGCGGTATGTTCTTTTCCGGGTCTCTGGCCTCCTCGGAGAGCTTCACCATGTCCTCAAAGCCGATGAATGCAAAGAATATCAGAGCCGATGCCTGGAATACCCCGGAAATGCCGAAGGGCATCTCCAGGTAGTTGACGCTTCCCAGATATGGAACGCCCAATATTATCACAAAGAAGAGGCCGGCCGCCTCAACCAGTGTGAAGGCAATGGCGATCCTAGCGGACTGCTTTACCCCGGTGAAGATCAGGACGGCCAGAAGGGCTACCAGCGCCAGAGCTGCAGGAACAAGAGGTGCCCCCGTTAGTGCCTGAAAGTACCCGGCAAAGCCCAAAGAGACTGTGGCGGCTCCAATCACGCCGCTGAATATGATCAGCCAGCCTATGACGAAGGCGGGAAAGCGGCTGAAAGCCTGCGCGGTGTACTCGTACTCTGCGCTGGCCCTGGGAAACATGCTGGAGAGCTCCGCGTAGGCAAGCCCGGTGAGAAGAGCGACCAGCGACGAGATGGCAAACGAGAGCCAGACAGCGTTTCCCGCCAGGCCAGCCGCCTCGCCGATGAGCGCATAGATGCCGGCCCCAAGGATTATGCCGATGCCGGATAGCGTGATCTCGAAAAGCCCCAGGACGCGCTTGAGCTCTGCTCTTGGCTTCACAAAAATATCTTAAACTATATTCTATTTAGCGCTTTGCAGTTTCGAGGCCCTTCCACCGGAAGATGTGGTGGAAAAGCCCTGCTAAATTGAACGGCAAGATGAATAATTATATAATATAAGCTCGAAGGATATATCTCTCAAGAGAGTCCTAAAAGAATCTTAAGAGAATCTGGTTTGAAGAGTCAATGGATATTGGCCTGGAGCTGAATGGTTCATGTACGGTGTCAAAGATAAGTTTCCCAATTTGCCTGAAAGGATCTCCGGACTTCGAGAGCTTGCTTACAACCTCTGGTGGAGCTGGCACCCTGAAGGCAGGGCCGTCTTCAAGCTGCTCAATCGCCAGGGCTGGCATCTGAGCAATCACAACCCGGTAAAGATGCTCAATCGCATGGACAAAGAGGCTTTGCTTGCGGCATCTCTCGATCGTCACTTTCTCAGGCACTTTGACTCGGTCATGGCCCGCTTTGAGAGCTACATGGACATCTCCCGCGGTTGGTTTTGTGCAAATGTTGCCGATCCCGAGAAGCACACCATCGCCTACTTCTCGGCCGAGTACGGCCTGCACCATGCTCTACCTTTCTATGCGGGAGGCCTCGGCTTTCTGGCCGGTGACTTCCTGAAGGAATGCAGCGACCTGTGTATTCCCATGGTCGCTGTGGGCTTCATGTATCCCCAGGGCTACCTGCGTCAGATGATCTCGCCCGATGGCTGGCAGGTGGGCGCGTGCGAGATCCTGGACCGGGAGAATGCACCCATCCGAAGGATGATGGATTCCGATGGAGATCCGCTCTCAGTGAAGGTGCCGGTCATGGATCCGCCCATTTACCTGGAAGTCTGGAAGGTTCAGGTGGGCACGACCGCCCTTTACCTGATCGACACCTCCAGCGAGGCCAATGAGCCCTGGAATCGCTGCATCTCCGACCGGCTCTATACCGGAGACCTGGAGCAGCGGCTGCGCCAGGAGATAGTTCTCGGCATCGGAGGCGTGCGCGTTCTCGAGGCACTGGGAGTGGACTATTCAGTACTTCATCTCAATGAGGGCCATCCGGCGTTCGCGGTCCTGGAGAGAATAAGAGAAAAGGTAGAAAACGGGATGAGTTATCGGGATGCTTTCAAAGCCGTTCATGACACGACCGTCTTCACAACTCATACTCCTGTGCCCGCAGGTCACGATGTCTTCTCTTACCAGCTCATGGACAAATACTTCGGCTCCTATCTGCCGACGCTGGATCTCTCGCGAGACGAGTTCTTCCGGCTGGGCATGAACCCGGCCAGGCCCGAGGGCTTCAATATGACCGCTTTCGCCATGCGCTCCGCAGCATATCGCAATGCAGTGAGCAAAAAACACGGGCAGGTTACGCGAGAGATGTGGCAGCAGCTCTGGCCGGAACAATCTCTGCCGTCCGTGCCCATCGACTATGTCACCAACGGCGTGCATGTCCCCACCTGGATCGACCGCCGCCTGGGCGACGTGATCTTCAACCGCTATCTGGGCAGAAACTGGCTGGATGAGCACGAGCAGCCGCGCATCTGGGAACTGGTGGACGAGATTCCGGACGATGTGCTCTGGAATCATCACAAAGCCATGAAAGAAATGCTCATAACCAAGATCCGGGAGAGAGCAAGAGAGAAATGGCTGAACTCGGGCGCAGACCCGCGCCTGGTCATGGCCTCGGGAGTGCTCCTCGACCCTGCGGCTCTGACGCTCGGTTTCGCCCGACGCTTCGCTTCCTACAAGCGTCCCACGCTGCTCCTGCAAGACATCATCAGGCTGCGCAGGATTCTGAACGATCCCTGGAGGCCGGTGCAGATCGTCTTTGCCGGCAAAGCGCACCAGGACGATCAGCAGAGCAAGCAGCTCCTGCAGCAGGTTTTCAACGCATCCAAGGACCAGATCTACGGCGGCAGGATCGCCTTCGTGGAGGACTACGACGAGCTGCTGGCGCAGTACCTGGTGCACGGCGTGGACGTCTGGGTGAACAATCCCGTGCCGCCCATGGAGGCCAGCGGCACGAGCGGCATGAAGGCGACGCTTAACGGCGTTCCGCAACTCTCCATCCTGGACGGCTGGTGGATTGAAGGGTACAACGGCAAGAACGGCTGGGCGGTGGAGGGCGCCCCGGAAGGCGCGGATCGGGATGCAAGGGATGCTGCCGCGATCTACGATCTTCTGGAGAAGCAGATTGTGCCGCTCTACTATAGCGTTGACGAGGATGGAGTCTCCCACGGCTGGGTGAAGGTCATGAAGGAGGCCATCAAGATGACCGGGCCGAACTTCTCTGCTCGCCGCATGGCCAAGGAGTACACGGACAAGTTCTACAAAAAAGCCATTGACGCATCCGTGAAGGGAAACTACAGGTCAGGGAAAGAAGGGACGAAAGAGGATCTGTTCGGGAGAATTTAGGCAACCATTCGGCCGGTCAGTTGAATTATCAAGAATCCCAGGGTCCCGTCAAGAGCACTTCTGCTCTTGCCCGAGGAAGGACTGGAATTCCATTAAATAGCAGCGCTCGCTGGCCGGTTCCATGACACGGGCCGGGCTGCCTTTGCCACTCTCATTTTTGGGCGCACTTGGGAATTGGCGCAACCGTGATTGTCGGCTGCGGGCGATGGGCGGACCTTCTGTCCGGACGGCCCCCTCATCCATCTTCTCTCAGCTTGCAACATAGCAAATGCGACATTAATCCAAATTTATTCCACATAACGGAAATATAAAAATTTTTGAATTTCTAATTATGCCCAGTTATCCGACAAATAGTCCCAAGCTATTTGCCAGAATCTAAATCATCTTATGCTTATCGGTTTAGTTAACTGTTGTGAGCCCGGGGGGTTCGCAAAAGATGAGTGATGTGATATAAAATGAAGAAACTTGCTATCGTATTGATCGTCCTGCTGCTTGCAGGAATGGGATTGGCGCTGGGAAAATCGGGCTCATGCGGCAGCTCTTGCAGCATATCCGCACCTCAATCCGGATGTGCCGCTGCCGCCGCGGGACCGCAGGCCCAATCGAGTTCTCAGAATGCAGATACATCAATCGCTTGTGCCGCTAATTGCTCCGTGGGCGGCTGCGCAACAACCGGTGGTTGCCAGGCATGCTGCGGTACCAATTGCTCAGCCTGCTGCAAAGCCGGGCAATAAATGAGAGCAAACTAGAAATGGATCTTGCAGGGAATCCAAATTAAGCATCGATCCTGATTTGGCTGACAAGATCGCTATCCGATATTTTTTTAAAAATGATAAGCCGATACTCACACGAATCAAATTTTAAGTGCAAATAAGGAGCAAGAAGGATACAGTTACGGATGGGGATACCAAAAAAATCAAGAAAAAGGAATTGCTAAGATGGTACCCCCGTTACTTTAGGCCTCTGAAGCACTCCTCCAGCGTTTTCTCGTTCATCTTTTCCGTCATCATGCTTACCCCGATTGTAACCAGGAACGACAGCGGAAGCGCCACCATCATGGGATCGACCACCGGCCAGGGCATCTGGGTGATGAGGACGTCTCTTCCCAGAAGCATCTTGCATATTCCCAGGGGAACGGCCTCTGCTTTGTGCATGAACAGATACCAGAAGACGGTTACGAACGTTCCGGTGATGAGGCCCGCAATGGCCCCATTCCTGGTGGCTCCTTTCCAGTAAAGAGCGCAGGTGTACATGGGCAGGAATGCGGCGGCACACAGTCCGAAGAATATGGCCGTGCCGCGGGCGATGATGTTTTCTGGGAGGATGTATCCGAGAGCGACGGCAATCACTACCGCCACGAGGATTCCGATCCTCGTTACGAGTATCGACTCACCGCCTTTTTTTCGCGTGAAGGACTCGTAGATGTCTCTGCCGATGGCGCTCCCCTGGGAATGGAACTGGGAGCTGGAGGTCGACATGGCCGCGGCGAGAAGCGTGAGCATGAAGAGGTAGACGAACCACTCCGGCGTGGCGGCATTGATGTAGATGGGGATTATGCTGTCGGCGTTGCCCTTGGCGATATTTATGGATATGTTGCCCTGCGTCTGGTAGAGGAAGACATTGGAGAGCGCACCTACCACGAAAGCCACTCCCGTCATCATGAGGATGAAGATGCCTCCGATCAGGACGCCCCGGTTCAGCTCCTTGTTGGACTTGACCGTCATGAACCGCACCACGAGCTGGGGCATGGCCAGCACTCCGATTCCCACGCCCATGACGATGGTCGAGACAAGCGTCCACCACCAGGTGCTGCCGAAGGTGGGCATGGACGTCCAGCCGGTGTGTCCCTGGGCGGCCAGCTTTGCCGGGACCAGATGGGCCATGTCCGTAAGCGCCTGGTGAGCTACAGTGATCCCGCCCAATTGGGTATAGGTCATGAACAGGAGAAACGCCATGCCGACGAACATGATGGTCCCCTGCATGGCGTCGGTGTACATGACTCCTCGCAGGCCTCCCCAAACCACATAGGCGGCGATGATGACCGAGTAGATGAGCAGCGCGACATCGAAGTCAATGGCGAGCGTGGTCTCCATGAACCGCGCCGCGCCGATGAGAACGACCGAGGCGTAGAGCGGCATGCCGAAGAAGATGACAAGGCCGCTGAAATACTGAATGAACTTGCTGTCGAACCGCTTGCCCAGGAGTTCGGGGAAGGTCATGGCATTGAGGTTGTGGCCGATCTTTCGCGTCCTTTTGCCGTAGACGATGAAGGCCAGAAAGATGCCCACGAAGATGTTGAGCAGCGTCAGCCACAGGAGGCCCATGCCGAAGAGGCCGGCAGTTCCGCCGAAGCCGACGATGGCCGAGGTGCTGATGAAGGTGGCTCCGTAGCTCATGGCCATGATGTAGGGATGAGTCTCTCTGCCCGCCACCAGGTAGCCCTCGGAGTCCTTGGTGCATTTCCATCCTCTGTAACCGAGGTAAAGGGTGGCGAGCAGGTAGATCATGATAATAACATTAAGAAGCAGCAGATTCATAGTTCACAGCCCCAATTCCTTCTCCTGCATCTCTTCTTCTTTCTCTTCCCAGGCGGCCTCTTCTTTGATCTCCGCAGCTTCCGACTCTCCGCCCCGATTCCAGTTGAATGCGCCGTAGATTATGCACAGAAGCGCACTGAAAATGCATAGAAGATAAACGCCCCAGATCCAAGGATCATCGATGCCAAGCACACTAACACCAGCTAGATGCTGCTCTTTTTGGCAGCCTTTGCACCACATTCTATCGGCTCTCCAGGGGGAAAGCCCATGAAGTGTGGTAGCATGTGGCATTACATCAGGCTATAAGGATGTCGGTCAGGATTATCTATTAATAATTCTTTGAAATTCATAAAAATTTTTAAGCCCTTATAACTCATTAATTCTCATGACCGCCATTCATGAAGATCTGTATGCGGCAAGCTTGCGTCTCAGATCCTCAATCTGAATCGGTTTGCTCATGTAATCGTTCATCCCGGCATCCAGGCACCTCTTTTTATCGCCCTCCATGGCGCAGGCCGTGAAGGCGATGATCCAGGGCTGGAATGGTCCAGGCCACCTCTTTCTGATAGCTCTTGCCGCCTCCATGCCATCCATCTCGGGCATCTGCAAATCCATGAGGATGATATCGTAAGGTCGACTCTCCATGATCTGCAAGACCTCCCGGCCATCGGCAGCGACGTCGGCTCTGTACCCGAGCCTGGCCAGCATTTGCAAAGTCACTTTTTGGTTAACCGGGTTGTCTTCTGCCAGAAGTATGCTTAGATCGCTTCCTTGCTCACCTTGTGTGCGCTCGTGGCTCGGATGCTCGGATCGGAGGCCCACCTCCGGTGATCTGTCATTCGGAGATATGGCGGGACCCATCTGAACAATGCCGGTCACGGGACTGGAATCGCCTTCTTTTGCACGGATGGTGAAATGGAACGTGGAACCGATGCCAGGCTCGCTTTCGGCCCAAATTCTTCCACCCATCAGCTCCACCAGCTTCTTGCTTATGGCAAGGCCAAGGCCCGTGCCGCCGTATTTGCGAGTGGTAGTGCGATCAATCTGGGAGAATGATTGGAAGAGGCGATCCATCTTGTCCGCTGCAATGCCGATTCCAGTGTCTTTGACGGAAAAATGAATCTCGTAAATGCCCCTATCCCGTCTCTCGCTCGTTGCCGATATGGATAAGCCGCCCTTTTCCGTAAACTTGACGGCATTGCCGAGCAGGTTGATCAGAATCTGCCTGAGCCTTATCTGATCGCCTTCAATTACTTCCGGGAGATTGTCATCCAGTACACAGTTGATAAAAAGTCCCTTCTCATCGGCTTTCGCCTTGATCAGGTCTATCGAATCCCGGATACATTTTCTAAGGAGGAACGGCTGCTCATCCATCTGCATCTTTCCGCTCTCGATCCTGGAGAGGTCCAAGATGTCATTGATGATAACCAGCAGCAATTCTCCGCTATCGTGAATGGTCTTGACGCATTCCCAAAGTTGGGGTGTGAGATCTTCTTCAAGCAGGATGGAGGCTGTCCCGATCACGGCGTTCATGGGCGTCCTGATCTCGTGGCTCATATTGGCCAGGAACTCGGATTTGGCCTGCGTGGCCGCTTCTGCCGCCTCTTTGGCTCTTTGCAGCTGCTCTTCTACTCTCCTGCGCTCTTCAATCTCGGAAAGAGTCCGCTGCAGCAGTTCTTCGCCCTCGTCCAGCTCAATCTTCTGGCGGAGCAGCATCAGCCCGATTATTATGGCAAGTGACGCCACAGTGGCGAAGTCGTTGATGGACGAAAGGCTCTTTGAGCCCCAGTAGACGAGAAAAGATGCCAGGCCCACGCCAAAGTAAGGAAGATAGTGAGTCCATGCCGCTCTGCCGCCGGAGAGCACGCTTGAATTATTCGATTCCGCAGTCGCAATGATTCCCGACTCAGCCGATCTTGCGCCGCCCGCCTGCAAGACTCCGGCCAGCCCGATGAGGAGATAGCTTATCAACCAGCCGGTGTCCAGCAGGCTGCCCGGGGTGTAAGACTTCTGCTGCACCTGCATGCAGAATACCGCATTGGTGACCACGAATGATATCAATGCCAGAGCAATCGCCATCAATGGATAGCTCTGGCTGGACCCCAGTTTTCTGAAGAGCAGCAGCATCAGAAACAGGAGCAATACCAGGTCCAGGACAGGGTAAATCATGGCCAGGACCAGGCCAAGAGAAATACCTTTATGAGCGGCGACTATGGGGGATAAGAGGAAGATCCAAAATACGAATGCAGCGGAAATAGTAATAATTGAGATATCGATGAATATCTTGACCTTCTTCCTGGCCGAAAGAGGTTCTTCGGGCAGAAGAAGAACGCCCAGGCCGATCAAGAAGATGGGATAGAAGATAATGAATCCGGTGTCGCCGAGGGAAGGAAATGGATTTGTGTGCATTCCGACCTCGATCACTCCCCAAATGAGTTCTCCAAAGGTGTATGCGACTTGGGCGACGGCCAGGAACCTCCAGGCCCTCCTGCAACGTCCCTCGGACTGCCTGGAGGCGTAGAGCAACGAGAGCGCGGCCAGGGCGCTGGTTGTGATAAAAATTGTATCATCTATGAATAAAAAAGATTTTTCTGTTCTAAAAAGAACTAAAAGTAGCAGGCGGGCCAGAAGGATCAAAACAGCGAGAATTGCCGCAGCTCGAAAGGATATGATCTCGCTGTGTTTTCCAAAATCAGTCATCAGACTTTCTCCTCAAATGAAATGAGTATTAATATATGAAACTAAAAAAGCTTTTGGTTTGTTTGATTTTAGGGGGAAACAGGCATAAGGTTAATGTTGCTCAGATGTATGTTGCTCAATGCTCAAATGTACTGCATAGCCATAGATTTGGAAATGAAATCAAACCCGCAGGACTGTAAGACTTAGATGATGGCAACAGAAAATATTTCCATAATTGCTCTGGCCGCGGTTCTGGTTCTCATCGCTTTGCGGCAGGTAGGCGACCTGAAGCTTCAGATCTGGCAGATCATGCTCCTCGGTGCCCTGGCAGTCCTTTTAACCGGCCAGATTTCTCTCTGGGACGCGGCCCACGCCGTCAATCCCGATGTGATGATCTTTCTCGCGGGGATGTTCGTTATCGGCGAGGCAATGCAGGAGAGCGGCTATCTGCTGCATCTATCCTACCGCGTCTTTCGCAAAGCCGGAAACCCGGATCAGCTCTTGCTTCTGATCATCTTCGCAATGGGCCTTCTGTCCGCCCTGCTCATGAATGATACCCTGGCCATCGTCGGCACTCCGCTGATGCTCTACTTCGCCCGGACGCAGCATATCTCGCCAAAGCTTCTGCTCCTGGCCCTGGCCTATGCCGTGACCACGGGCAGCGCCATGAGCCCCATCGGAAATCCGCAAAACCTCCTCATCGCCGTAAGTAGCGGTCTCGTCAATCCCTTCCTGGTATTCCTGCGGTACCTGGCTTTGCCAACGCTGGTGAATATGCTGCTGGCCTATCTGCTGCTCAGACTCTTTTACAGAGATCAGTTCCAAAAGAGGCCGCTGCAGATCCGCCAGGAGCAAATTGTGGATGCAAAGCTGGCATCGATCTCCAGAATGGCTTTTCTTCTGCTGGTATTGCTAATACTTGCCAAGATCGCGTCGGTTCAGATCGGCATTGGTGGCGAGTTCCGGCTGACCTACATCGCTCTGGCATCGGCTCTGCCCATCCTCCTGTTCAGCTCAAGGAGAATGGAGATCGCCAGAAAGATCGACTGGTGCACTCTGATCTTCTTCGCCAGCATGTTCGTTCTGATGGACAGCGTCTGGAGGTCCGGATTTTTCCAGGCGTTCATGACCGGGCCTCAGGCAAATCTGGGCTCGATATCTGCCATTCTGGCTCTGAGCGTCCTTTTGAGCCAGCTCATATCCAATGTTCCTTTTGTGGCCCTCTGCCAGCCGCTGCTGGTCAATCCGTCCGCTGAGTCGCTGATGGCTCTGGCTGCCGGGAGTACCATCGCCGGCAATCTGTTCATTTTGGGGGCGGCCAGCAACGTGATCATCATCCAGAATGCAGAGAAGAGCCAGGAGACGCTGACATTTCTGGAGTTTGCGCGGGTGGGCATTCCTCTCACTCTCTTGAATGTGCTGGTTTACAGGATCTTTCTCTAAAGATGATCGCTCCAACCGATTGACTTCTTTGGAGGAGTGATCATTTTTGATAGATAATTTTCTAGACTGACGAAAAGCAAAGGATTGAAATAAAATTATGACGATGATGACGTTTGATGACTGAAGGCTCGACCGTCTCCTGCTACGATGCTCACGTCGCGGCATATGATGAATATCAATTTGCGGCAGTGCCCGGTTATTCAGCCATGCTCGACCTCGCCGCAGATGCCTGCAAGAGATACCTCGCGGCGGAGGCAGAGATAATCGACCTTGGCTGCGGAACCGGGAACGGGTCCATGGCCATCCTCAAGAAGATCCCCTCAGCCAGAGTCTTTCTCATCGACGGATCGGAGAGGATGGTGAGCGTGGCCGCGGACAAGCTCTCAAGATCCTACCCAAAATCGCTTCTGGGATGCAGGGTGGCGGATCTATCCCACGAGGATTGGGATAACGGTCTCCCCGGCGGAGAGCACGATGCCATCGTCTCCACTCTGGTCTTGGAGCACCTCCCCTTCGACTGCTACAGGGCGACTATTGCGAAATGCTTCCGGCTCCTCAAGCCGGGCGGCTGGCTGCTGGCTGCAGAAGGTTACGCGGAAGAGAATAGTGATATGCAGGAATGGTTCTTCGAGGAGATGGAAGTTCGCCGCCAAGGGCTTGACCGCGAGCTTTCGGACTATGTGGCCGGCCTCAGGAATGAGCAGGAGACGCACTACTACTGCAGCAAGGCAAAGAAGGCAGAGTGGTGGAGAGCGTCCGGATTTGAACGGGTGAATGTGCTCTGGCAGTATCTCAGCATTGCTCTGATGGCGGGAAGAAAGCCCCTCTGAAATCTGCTTAGGGCAGTGTACTTGGTCCCGGCATATCTTTTTTATTTTGAAATGTATTGGCGAAGATTGTAGGTAAAATTTAAATAAGAATTGAACATCAGTACTAAAATTAGTCCCTATGTGCGGTAGGGGAGGAAGGATAATGGAAAAGGACAACAAGAAGATGCTGGTTCTTTATCTGACGGACTGGCAGATGAGGATGGTAAGGGACTTTCTGGGTGTAAAATGCCATACATTGGAGGTACCAATCGATGACGAGCCCGTGCTGAGATACGGCATCAGACCGGGTGCGGACAGCAAAATGAAGAAGATGTATCTCACCGATTGGCAGAAAAACGAGATGATGGATGAGACCGGTTCGGTGTGCAACTTTGTCGAGCTGGACAGCAGAATGGTTGGCAACTTTAAATATAAAATGCCGCCAGAGTAACATTAGTTGATGATCGAGCCTGAGATCCCTTGAATCCCGGCCCGTGCCTGTCTCAGGTGCACGAGGCCGGAGTTCAAGATGTGTGGTTTGATTCGTGGTTTGATTCCCCGCCCGGAGAATCGCCATCCGGTCAGATGTTGCGGATCATGTGTTGTCCACAGGTTGCTGAAGTTAGGACATCCGTTTTGCTAAATAATAATGTGGCTGGTGTTTTGCAGTGGACTGCGATTATGTGCCGGTGGCCTGCGTCTGGGAGCTGACTTTAAAGTGCAATATGAGATGCATTCATTGCGGCTCCACCGCGGGAAGGCCCAGAGATAATGAGCTCAGCATTGACGAGTGCCTGAAAGTGGCCGATGACCTGCTGGAGATGGGCAGCCGGCAGATCACCTTCATTGGCGGGGAGATCTTCCTTTATCCCGGATGGGAGAAGATCGCCCGGAGATTGTCCGACGGCGGAGCCCAGGTAAATATCATAACCAACGCCTACCACCTGGGAAAGGATCAGATGGATCAGATAAATTACGCCCATCTTTGCAACGTCGGCATCTCTCTGGACGGAATGGAGGAGAAACATAACTACATCAGAAACTCCCCCGATTCTTTCAAAAGAGTTCTCAAAGCCTTCCGCATGCTCCGCGAGGAGAAGATTCCCATCGGCGTGGTAACCAGCCTTCTGAACATCAACTACATGGATCTGGAAAGGATGTATTCCCTGCTGGTGGAAAACGGGATCTCCGTCTGGCAGATTCAGCTGGCCACCGCCATGGGGAAGATGGGCGAGAATAGGGATCTGATACTGGACCCGGCAAGAATTCCCCAGATCACGAGCTTCATACGCAGGATGCGAGGCCGCCAGGAGATGAATGTCTACGCAGGAGATGATATAGGCTACTACGATGAGAACGAGATGTACCTGCGCGGACGACCGGGGACCATAGCCGTATGGCGGGGATGCCAGGCGGGCCTCAAGGCTCTGGGCATCGACAGCGCGGGAAATGTGAAAGGCTGTGAGTCGCTCTATTCCGATGAGTTCATCGAGGGCAATTTGCGCCAGGAGAGCCTCAAAGAGATATGGTGCAAAGAGGGCAACTTCGCCTACAACCGCAATTTTGATTTGAACCAGCTTGTCGGCAGGTGTGCTGGCTGCGATAAGGGCCAGCTGTGCCGGGGAGGCTGCCGGGGATCGTGCTACTTCACCACGGGCTCATCCTTTGAGAATCCCTACTGCTGCTATCCAGGAAGAAAGGCCGTGCCGGTTTGATTCACTCCTTTTTAGCCTCTGAATCTCATTGCCTCTGAAATCATTTTACTCCGAATCTATGTCAATTTATGTAACAGTCCTCCTTTATTCCGTTGACGTTAGCTGCCCTGCCGGAAACCCCGCTATCTAGTTAAGCAAGCAAGACCATTAATGATAGGGGAAAGAGCATGCCGGATGACAAGGTAACAGTGGGCTTGATCCAGACTTCGGTCTCAGAAGACAGCCATCAGAATCTCGGAAAGACCATCCTGAAAATTGAATGGGCCGCAGCCAGAGGAGCCAGGATAATATGCCTCCAGGAGCTTTTCCGGACGCGCTACTTCCCGCAGCAGGACAAAAGGGATGCTTCCGCTCTGGCGGAGACCATTCCCGGCGAGTCGACAGAGGTCCTATCCGCTCTCGCCAGGAAGCATGAGGTAGTGATAATAGTGCCCGTCTTCGAGAAGGATGAGTCGGGCTACTACAACTCCGTGGCCGTCATCGATGCCGACGGAAGCCTGCTTGAGACCTATCGCAAAGTGCACATTCCTCATGATCCCCTGTTTTACGAGCAGAGCTACTTCACACCTGGCGAAGAGTATCGGGTTTACGAGACACGCTACGCGAAGTTCGCCGTGCTCATCTGCTACGACCAGTGGTTCCCCGAAGCCGCCCGTGCAGTGGCTCTGGGCGGAGCCAGAATAATCTTTTACCCCACGGCCATCGGCTGGATCAGGGGCGAGGAGAATCCGGCGGAGGGCGACTGGCATGATGCCTGGGAGACGGTGCAGCGCAGCCATGCCATTGCCAACAGCGTCTGCGTGGCTGCAGTGAACAGGGTGGGTGAGGAAGACGACCTGATATTCTGGGGAAGTTCCTTTGTCTGCGACTGCTTCGGCAAGGTCCTGGCGCGGGCCAGCAGCAGCGAGGAGGAGGTTGTGGTGGCGGAGCTGGACATTTCCCAGGGCGAGGCCGTGCGGGAGGGCTGGGGATTCTTCCGCAACCGCAGGCCGGACACCTACTGGCCGCTCATCGAGATGGTGAAAGAGACGAAGAAGGCGGGAGAAAAGGCAGGCGAGATCGGGCTTCAGCCAGAGGACACGCCGCGCACCCTGGGCTACCACGTGCCTGCCGAGTGGGAGAAGCACGAAGCCGTCTGGCTCGCCTGGCCCTACGACCTGGACAGCTTCCCCAAGATCGATTCCGTGGAGAAGGCTTACGTCGCCATCATCAAGGCCATCCACCAGAGCGAGACGGTCAACCTCCTGGTGAAGGATGAGCTGATGCAGGACCGGGTTATCGAGATGCTGAGGCAAGCCTCGGTTGATCTTCACAGGATCAGGTTCCATCTGGTCAGCTATGCAGATGTCTGGTTCCGGGACTATGGCCCCACCTTCGTCGTCAACCGCCAGAAAGAGACCGGAAAGGGCAGTCTGGCCATGGTCAACTGGATCTTCAACGCCTGGGGCGAGAAGTACCGGGAGCTGATGGTCGACACCAGGATTCCCGGCATCATCAACGAGGACCTGAAACTGCCGCGCTTCCAGCCCGGCATCGTCCTGGAGGGCGGCTCCATCGAAGTGAACGGCCGGGGAACAGTCCTGACCACGGAGCAGTGCCTGCTCAGCAAGAACCGCAATCCGTCCCTGAACAAAGAGGAGATCGAGGCCTGTCTGAAAGAGTACCTGAACGTCCAAAAGGTAATCTGGCTGAAGGAAGGCATCGCCGGAGACGACACGGACGGCCATGTGGACGACATTGCCCGGTTCGTGAATCCCACCACGGTTCTCTGCGCCTTCGAGGATGATCCCGAGGACGAGAACTATGCAGCGCTCAAGGAGAACTACGAGCTGCTCAGAGGCGAGACCGACCAGGATGGCAACCCCCTGCAGGTGATCAAGCTGCCCATGCCCGGGCGCGTGGGCGTGGAGCGGCGGCTGCCGGCCAGCTATGCCAATTTCTACATCGGCAACGAGGTGGTCCTGGTGCCGGTCTTCGGGCACAGGAACGACAAGGCGGCGCTGAAGATCATTCAGGAGGCCTTCGCGGGGCGCAAGGTTGTGGGAATCGACTGCCGGGAGATGGTGGAGGGTCTGGGAACGATACACTGCGTGAGCCAGCAGGAGCCGGTGGAGTGAGGTGATTTGAGATTCTGGTACGACCAAATGCAGGTCGTCCTCTAACCAGACCACCTTCATGCGTTTGGGCTTGCGGGCAGGATCAGGAGCGAGCCGGACTCCAGGATGTTTACAGCCCGTAAACAAATTGTTTTCAGCCTGTAGACAATTGCCAAGATAATTCGGCAGGCTTTCTGGAGAAGAATGGTCATAGTAATCAGTTAGCGAGTAATGGTGGCTGCCTTGGAATGAAAGTAGCGCCCGAGCCGAGCCGCAAGATGCTTGTGGAATGAGTAAAATTTGGTTTCTACTTTAAGACATGCCCAGTCGTTCCTTTATCGCCCTAATATCTTCACGTACTTGCCGAAATTGCATTGCATATCCTGGTTGTATATCTTCCCTCAAGCCTTTGATATCTTCCATGATCACGTCGGTGTTTCCCTTAACTGCTTTCAGATCGCCCTTCATCTCTTTCAGATCATCCCTCATATCCAGGAGTAGCGGAATAGCCTTGTCCAGTTGAACGAAAGAGCAAAACATGGCAACCTCGCTGGCGCGCCCCACATCGCCGCTGTAATCTTCGAAAGCCACCTTGGTGATTTCAGCCAACTCCGGCTTATTCTTCTCGACCATCTGCCGGAAGGCGGTGATTCTTGCCTCATCTCCTTCCACTAAGGCTATTACCTCTTGCTGGCCGCCCTCTTCCCAGTTGTAAGTAGACAGCCCTGGCAGAGCAAGATTCATGGCGTGTTTCAGCAGAAATACGCGATACCCTACATCATGAACTCTCGGGCCTGTAATTTTAATTTTCAGCTTCATGATCTTCTATGTTATGTATTTGTTAAACTATTTGGCTATTTCTCTCATTTTCAAGATTATGCTGACCAAATCCCAATACGTTTACAGCCGTAAACAAAATTGTTTTCAGCCCGTAAACAATCGCCTAATAATTCTGAAGGCCCCTGTTTACGAATGGTCATAGTAATCAATTAGCGGATAATCGTGGCGAGCTGGGGTCGATCGCAGTTGGCAAATTCCAAGCCCAAACCCTGATCCATATAAACGTAAATAGCATCAGTTCCAATATTATTTCGTATGGTCGATGTGGTCATTGTGGGTGCCGGACCCGCAGGCCTCTTTGCTGCCAGAGAGCTTTCCCATTCAGGTGCCGACATCCTTGTGATTGATCAGGGAGAAGACATAGCAGATCGCGTCTGCCCCATGGAGAACAGAGGTCACTGCCTCCATTGCGATCCCTGCCGGATAATGTGCGGCGTGGGCGGTGCCGGTGCATTCTCGGACGGCCTTCTGAACCTCCATCCGGCCATAGGCGGCGACCTGGAGCATCTTGCCGGAGACAAAGCCTGGGATCTGATCGATGAGGTCGACTCGGTGTTCCTCAGATACGGCGCACCGAGCCGGGTCCTGGAACCATCGGAAGACGACGCAGAGATGCTCAAGCGAAAAGCAGCTGCCGCAGGCGCGCGTTTCGTGCCCATAAGGCAGCGTCACATGGGTTCCGACGGGACGCCGAAGATCATAGCCGCATTCAAGAGGGACCTGGAGCAAAAGGGCATCAAATTTCGGTTGAACTGTGCAGTCGAGGATCTGATCATAGACGGGGAACGATGCTGCGGAGTCAGGCTGGCCGACGGCACTCAAATAAAGGCCGACAAGACTCTCCTGGCTCCGGGCCGAATCGGGGCGCAGTGGATCGGCATCCTTCTGGACAGATACGCGATTGATGCCAGGTACGGACCCCTGGACGTTGGAGTCAGAGTGGAAGTGCCGTCCATAATAACCGACCCTATCACCCGAATAAACAGAGACCCCAAGTTCCACATAGTCACCCGCAGGTATGACGATTTCGTCAGGACTTTCTGCACCAATCCGGGAGGATTCGTGGTCAAGGAGGAATATCCGGATTTCATCGCCACCAACGGCCATTCCATGACCGACCGGAGATCGGAGAACACAAACTTCGCCTTCCTGGTTCGGTTGGAGCTGACAGAGCCCGTGGAGAATACCACGGCATACGGCATGTCCATAGCCAGGCTGGTCACAACAATCGGGGGACGCAAACCAGTCATCCAGAGGCTTGGCGATCTGCACAGGGGTCGGAGATCCACTGATGAGAGGATAGCTCGGAATACGGTGAAAAATACCCTCAAAGATGTCACACCGGGAGACATATCCATGGCCCTGCCTCACAGGATCGTGATGGACATCATCGAGGGGCTGGAGATCCTAAACCAAATCGTGCCGGGAGTCAATGCCGACTCCACATTGCTCTATGCTCCTGAGATCAAGTTCTATGCCAGGGAAGTGAAGGTGGCGGACGGCAGTCTCCAGACCTCCATAAAAGGACTTTTCGTGGCCGGGGATGGTGCCGGTCTGTCAAGGGGGATAGTGACCGCTGCGGCAACAGGGATACTGGCGGCAAGGGGCATTGCAGCTGCGGACACGCGAAGTTTCTAATCTTTGAAACACATAATTCATATCTGAGGTAAAGACGAATGGCCAAGCGAAAGATCATCAGGATCGACCAGTCCCGCTGCACGGGCTGCGGCGAGTGCATCACGGCCTGTGCAGAGAGCGCCATAGAGCTGAAAGACGGAAAAGCTCGCGTTATCAGCGACAGCTTCTGCGACGGCCTGGGAGCCTGCCTGGCCGTCTGCCCGGAGGGCGCGCTCACCATCGAGGAGCGCGATGCTGAGGATTTCGATCTGCAGGCCGCCAAAGAGCATCAGGGCAAATCCGGAAGCGGAAAAATGGAGGAGATGGCCTCACCCTGCACCGCTCCGCTAACTCTGCATCCCGCTATGCAGTCCGCTCGGCGACCCGGACGGGATGCCCTGGCCCGTCTTGTCGAGGCAAGAGCGGAAGGAACGGCGCCAAACCAGCTCTGCAGCTGGCCCATTCAGATGAGGCTGGTGCAGAGCGCGGCGCCTTACCTGAAAGGCGCAAGTCTCCTGGTGGCCGGCGACTGCACCGCATTTGCCTATCCAGCCATCCAGCAGGATTTCCTCAAAGGCCGCGTGGCACTGGTAGGCTGCCCGAAGCTGGACGAGAAAGGACCCTTCGTTGGCAAGTTGACCGAGATCCTGCAAGCCAATGAGATCCGGGACATAACCGTGCTGCACATGACCGTGCCCTGCTGCGCACAGCTCAATCGAATGGTGGCCCAGGCGGTCTCGCGCTGCGGAAAGGATGTTCCGGTCAAGAGCTTTGTGGTGGGCATCGACGGCACCCTGAATGCGGAAGGAACGCCCCCATAAACCTGGGCATCGCATGCCGTTTTTCTTTTAATTCTCGACTGGTCTCTCGATTTTTTTCGCTCAATTATGAATCAATGGGTCAATTCTTGATCAATTTCTTAATCAAATTCTCGGGCTCTGAACTCCAGAAAAAAGATTCAAGAGAAAAGTTTATTCAGTCGCAGATTAGAGCTATCAGCATGGAATCCAGCCGTCGCTTTGAGATCGCTGCCGGATCTTTTATCCTGCTGGTCCTATTCATAACCATCTATCTGACCAAGGATTTCCTCTCCACCATTCTGATCAGCGTGGTTCTGGTATTCCTGCTGAAGCCTCTTTATGCCGTATTCTATCGCTTCACCAGACACGGGCAGGTCTCGTCTCTATTCTCGCTGATCATTATGTTCATCCTCATCCTGACCGTATTGCTCAGCCTCACCACTGTGCTTATGGTGGAGATCTCAAACCTGGAGAGCTCGGGGGCATTATCCAATATCCGTTACGCCACCCTCACCGGAGATTTCGATTTCTGGCTGCAAAGCAAGCTTCCTGGCTGGCTTTACTATTATGTGAATGATTTTGCCAATAAATATGTGCGGGAGATCGGCGATATTCCCTCGACAGTGGCCGCCTGGATGCTGCCGATTGTTGAGAAGGAGTTGACCAATTTCGCTGCTAATCTGCCTGCGATATTTGCTCAGGCGATCGTGGCGATATTTTTTACCTACTATATCCTGATAGACGGCAAAAACTTCGTCTCTCAGGCCGTGGATCTCATGCCCAAGACCAAGAGGAGCGTGGTTCGCAATTTCTTTGAGGAATTGAACGACATCTACACCACCCTATTCACGGTCTACTTCACCACATCCATGTTGAGCGGCATTCTCGCAGCCATTGGCTTTTCGCTCCTCGGCGTCCCCTATCCTTTTGTGCTGGGGGCCATCACCGCGGTCTTTACCCTGATCCCTTTGCTCGGACCGCCATTCATCTTTGTGCCCATGTGCATCTACTATCTGCTCATGGGAAATATTATGATGAGCCTGATATTGCTGATCTTTGGAACCGTCGCGTTGATGATAATACCGGAGAACGTAATCAGGCCGCACCTGGCCATGAAGAACTCCAGGATTCATCCCATCATCACCGTGCTGGCCTATACGGCGCCTCTCTTCGTGATGGGCATAATCGGCGTGGTTGTAGGCCCAACGCTCTACGGATTCCTTCTGGCGGCCTACAGATCTGTGCTTCACTACCGAGAGGTATGATCCGGTCGAAATCATGTCGGTATCTCATCAATGTCCTGTCAGCGGCTTGTCGCTATCAAATTCGGTAAAGGTGATGCAAGGATTTCGCGTAGGTTCGATCAAAACAAACTATTATTATCGCGAAAAATGGCTCTCGGTTGATACTTTAAAAATCCTGGAGATCAATTACGCAGTGCTATAGCCGAAGTGGACCTGCCAGCTCGCGAATGCAATTCAAACCTCATGGCAGGCCATGGAAAGCTTTATCTCTTTTTATAAGCCATTTATCAAGTCCAAATTTCATGGAGCTTTTAAGATGGGCAGAGAGATGGGTTCGGAGAAGTGTGGCGCAATTGAGGTTGCTGAGCTGCTGCTTTCTGCAGACATCTACAACCAGAATATGAATTTGACCGAAGACGATCTGCCCCCCCATATCCGCAAGCATTATTTCGACGCTGAGACCAGGAGCGTTAAGAGGCCGATATATGTCACCAGTTCGGACGTTCAGAAGATTTACGGCATCGAGAATGTGAAGGGGGTAATAAAGGGCCTCTCTTTCGTGGCCTACGAGGAGTTCGGGTCTCAGTTGAGGCTGACTGTTTTTGACATCGCCGCCAAGTGGTTCGCCAACCAGAAAGATATAGCCAGGATCAAATCGAATCCTGCTCTGGCCTTCTTCTATGAGAATTACGATTCTGTGTGCGTGAGCTACGCCGAGGCCCGGGAACAAAACAAGCCTTTGCGTGCCGACCGTGAGTGGATTGACGCCCGCATCAAGGATCTCTGCAAAGATCCCAAAGAGACCGAAGACCTGCTGAAGCTTGCCTACATCAAGTCCCCGGAGGACGTCAGAGACTGCATTGCAGGACTTGTCCTCACGGATGAGCAGAAGGTGGAGATAGAAAAGACCGGCAAGGCTCTGCAAAACCGCGAATACCTGCGGCAGATCGGGCTTTACGAGATCGGAAAGCTTCTCTTCGTCGGCCCGCCGGGAACGGGCAAGACCTCCACCGCCCGAGCGCTGTCAAGCTGGTTTTCTTTGCCGATCGTAGAGGTCAGGCTCTCCATGATCACCAGCCAGTATCTGGGCGAGACCTCCAAGAACATCGACAAGGTCTTCGATCTGGCTAAGAGGCTCAGCCCCTGCATCCTCCTGATTGACGAATTCGATTTCGTGGCCAAGACCAGAACCTCGGATGAGCACGGGGCCATCAAGAGAGCGGTCAACACTCTGCTCAAGGCCATCGATGAGATAAGCCTGGTCGAGCACGGCGTCCTGCTTTTAGCGGCTACTAACCACCCCCAGCTCCTGGACTATGCCGCATGGAGACGGTTTGACAAGGTTCTGAACTTTCCCCTCCCGGACGTAGAGATGAGGATGAAGATTCTGGACAAGGTTCTCTCCCGCATAGATACCGATGTGAACACGAGGGAACTGGCTGAGCTGACGGAGGGCTACTCCGGCTCCGACCTGCGGCTGGTGGTCCGCGAGGCAGTCCTCAACGGGCTCCTGGTGGACCGGAAAAAGCTCAGTCAGGAGGACCTGCTAATGTCCATTGAAGAGTTCAGCCGCAGGATGTCCGAGTACAAACGGAGCACAGCCGTATGAAAGTCACCCTTCTTGGCACGGGCGATGCCATCGGCACGCCCAAGATCGGCTGCAAATGCCCGGCATGCCTCGATGCCTTGCGGGGGGGACGCAGTCGCAGGATGAGGTTCTCCGTGCTCTTAGAGTCTGACGACGACGAAGGAAGGGTGCTGGTGGACACAAGCCCTGATCTTCGCTGGCAGCTGCTTAAGAAAGACATCTCCCATGTGGACGGCGTGGTCTGGACCCATGCCCATTACGATCACTACGCGGGCTTCGGGGACTTTCACAGGGTGCAAAGTCACGTGGACGTCTATGCCCTGAAGAACACCATGGACTACATCCTCAACTACCTTTACTTCCTGAACCCGGTGCGCCACGACGTCTGTGCCTATGAGCCGTTCGAGATCGCAGGGATGCAGTTCACCCTATTTTTGGTTAACCACCCGACCACGGAGACCGCCGGCGTGGTCGTGAGCAATGGCAGGAAGAAGCTGGTGATCACCAGCGACACAAATCTGGATATCCCGGAAAAGAGTCTGGATATCATGAAAGACGCCGACCTTCTCCTGGCCGATGCCATCATGCCTCCCGGCTACAACATTCCCAAGCATATGAATGCCGAGGAGGCGGTAGCTTTGGGTAGCCGCCTGGGAGCCAAGAACCTGCTGCTTACGCATCTCGCTCATCTTTACCCGCCCCATGAGATAGCACTCAAGAAATGGCCGCTGGGGCATGACATGATGGAGATCGTCTTGTGAGCCTTCGTCCGTCCTCTTCATCTGCTTCCCGCTCCATCTTGCTCTCTTTTCTATTCATCGCTCTTATTGTTCTAAATGCTCATGCAGAGGAGGCAGATTTTACCAGCTACAGGGGCATGGATTTCTCGTTCTCCTATCCAGCAGTCTGGAAGATCTCAAATGATGCCACCGGCAGCAGCGTTTCCGGAAATATCAGCCTGGACGGATCATGCAATCACTTCTCGCTGTACTGGACGAGAGATCCTGGAACCGGCCCGAAAGAGATTCTGGATCAGATCGAAGATAACTATAATCGTGGCGGAGTGTCGATCTTATCCGGTAAGCGCACAGCGATCGAGATGCAGGAGCGGACGGTCGAGACCCTGACCCTGACTTACGAGTTCAGAGACTGCAAAAGGACGAGGATTTTTGCGGTCTGGAACAGCAGTCCATCGGATAGGATGTTCATAGCCGCGTTCTCGGGATGCGTGAGCCTCGGCAACGTTAACGGCAACGATGACGCCATGCCTTTTGAGAGAATCATCTCATCCTTCAGTGATCTCGGACGGCATGATGAAATCAGTCTTAACCCGAGGCCATCCGCCGGTGCCTGGCCCATCGTCCTGGAAGATCTCCTCTCCAGTTATCATTACAAGGATTCAGTCATCCTGCCTGATGGTGTGGTCCACACAGAGGTCGACCAGGAGCTTTCCTGGGTCAATGGATCCTATTCTCTAGACTCTCATGAGACCATCTGGTCCGATCCTCCCAAGACCGCCGTCTCCAGAGCCGGAGCTGTCTTGCATATTCTGCAGCAAGCAGGATACAGGGCAAGGCCGGTGCAAAGGAGTGGCGAGATTGGAGTAGCGGTTTATGATCCTGAAGGAAAATGGGTGCAGGTATCCATAGATCCGGAAGATCCCGCGAGGAAAGTGGGTTTGCTCAGTAACGAGACGGAAGAGGTTTTGGTCTATCCGAATTATAATGAACTGGCCAGAGAGAATGGGATCGAGAGAGATATCAAGAGCCATACCATCAATAACGCGAATCTGGATAGCATTGTCCAAAAGGACTGTGAGCCTTCCTGCTACGCAGAACTAAAGCCGGCGGATCAGGTAAGCAATTCGTGGCTCAAAGGTCTGAGAGACGTGATGAAGAGCTGTGAATATAGAAGATATTATGAGAAAGATATCTTCGACTGCTCCAGCACGGCACAGATCTGTTGGAGCACATTGACGGAAAAGGGATATGATGCCAGGTTGATGTTGAGCTACAAAGGCCATCCCCTCAAGGATCATATGTGGATTGTGGTCGAGACGCCATATGAAAAAGGCAGATATGTGGCCATAGAGACGGCAAATGTGGATGAGAAGATGTGGCTGGTGAATCTGGGCAGAGTTGTTGCGGATGAGGAATATTTCCGGGGAATAATGTACAACTCCAGCGCTCAGTTCTCCTGGATGCATCCGGACGAGGGAATGTGAAGCTGGATTCAGGCAGGTAAGCGAGAAAAGGCACATGAAATAATCCTGGCCATTCGTGTTGCATGTGGCTGACACAAATTTATCCAAAATGCCAAAAATGAGATTGGTACGGCGACAAGTAAATTCCGCCGGTAAGATTTGGCTTATACGTCCAGCGCGAACGGCAAATTGGCCTGACGGCGATTTAGATATCCCCATCACACCTAAATTAAAATAGTACGGAACCATTGAGGAATTCTGATGAACTCGGCAGTGATTGGATCGATAATTGGATCAATTATAATTGTAATTCTTGTGGCTTTTCAACCATTCAGCGTTCTGGCGGCTTCCGATGGCCCAGCTGGTTCAATTTCCCAGAAGGCAATGCCGCAAGAATTAACGGTGATTATCCCCAATGACTTCAAGACCGTCGAGGATTATGATTATGAAAAGATCGATCTGTGTGCGTTGAATACCCCGCCATCGGCACAAGCATCTGTTGAGAGTCTGGCCTCATATCTGGCTGCGCCAGCCAGAAACGAACGAGAGAAGGCGAGATCGATATTCCGGTGGATTACAAAAAACATCGATTACAATGTTGCGGGCTATTTCAGTGGAAGCTATGGCGCCGCAAACGCAAGTGATCTGTTGAAGACCCGAAAATCGGTCTGCGACGGATACTCAGACCTTTTTGAGTCGCTGGCCACGGAAGCCGGACTTGACGCGGTGAGGATCGCAGGATACGGAAAAGGATACGGCTATAAACCAGGCGAAAACATCAGCGGGCAATCGAATCATGCCTGGAATGCGGTTAAGATAAATGGGTCCTGGTATCTGGTAGACTGCACCTGGGGCGCCGGATACATCGATGAAGATAAAAAATATGTGCGCGAATTTGACGATCACTATTTTATGACATCGCCCGCGGAGTTTGTATACGATCATTTTCCCGACGATTCAAGATGGCAGCTGACGGACAAGCCAATCACAAAGTCTGAATTCGAAAAGCTTGTCTATGTGAAATCGGGATTTTTTAACTACGGTCTCAAGCTCGGAAGCCATCAGGAAGGAACGATCAAGGCAGATACGGGCATGAACATCTCGATCTATGCCCCCGAGGATGTCCTGCTGATGGCAAAATTGGATTATGACGACGGAAAGCGATCCTCTTCGGGAACCGATCTGGGCAGCTATTCTTTTGTCCAGAGAGAGCAGGATCGCTATGACATTTTGGCCGAATTTCCGTCGGCAGGGAATTACATCTTGAGAGCCTATGCAAAGCAGAAGGATGATCCGGGCGAGTATAGCGACGTTTTAGAATATCGGATTGAGGCAACGGCCGGCAGCGGCGAGAATGCGGGCTTTCCCATGACTTATGGGAAGTTCACGGAGGCGGGAGCCTATCTCTTCAGCCCGATGGAGGAAAGGCTGAAGTCGGGGGTGCCTCAGAGGTTCAAACTGAGGGTGCCGGGTGCGATGAATGTGTCGGTGATAAATGGGGAGGAGTGGCACTACCTTGAGCAGCGGGGAGATTTGTTTGAGGGAAATATGACTCCTGCAAGAGGGGATGTGGTGGTGTGCGCGAGATTCCAGGGGGAGAAGTGGGATGGGATGGTGAAATACATAGGACATTGATAATTGAACCTGATTGGCGATACGGAATTGTCCAATTTGTAAAATGGATTCGGGCTAATTGCAGTTAATCCTATATCCAATCATATGCGACATTCTATGCGCATTAGGCTTAAGAATATTTTTTGAATTAAAGATATTTAGATTATATATTATTTGTAGAAACTCTTTTATACCGTTGAATCAAAAGGTCAAAAAATCTTATCAGCAACTAAGGAGGGATTTTCGTGACGCTAAATGAGAGAAGAAGATTAACATTACATATCAATATTAAAAAAGTATTAAATTATATATTTATATTATTAGTATTAAACGGCATGATTATACCTGCAATCACAGCACAGGAAAATACGGCATGGATTTGGTCAGTTAATGCTAGCGATGTCGAGGGTTATAATAAAGATTATAAACCCGCCGGAATTTACATAACTACAGATAAATTTAATCTTTCCTGGGATATTATACCATCTCCCGGAGAGAATGTTAAGGATGCCATGCTGCAAATATATCCAAAAGATAAATCCAAATCGGGCGAAATATATACGGAAGTGATTCCGAAGAAAGGCTCTAAATACATTCCGTTAGAAAAAATTGCCGAAGATCTTTCAAAATCCCTAACTGAAAACCAGAGAACTTATGAAATTAAGATTAATGCATCAGCTAATGCAACGGGATCAAGACAGGCGAATGAATGGCATATACATATAATACAAATAGATGTAGAAAAGCCTGGCACCATAGAAATTAAAAAAGAGATCCGTGATTGGAAGGATGCTGATCCCTCTGGATGGAAATTTACAGTAGAGGGGCCAAAAGGTACTTCGATATCAAAGAAATACGAGAAATTTACGGATAAATCAGGTATCGTAATTTTTGAAGGATTACGTCCCGGGAGTTATTCAATAACTGAGAGTCCAAGAGACGGCTGGTCTCAAATTTCAACGATTCCAAAGGAGGTAATTATAGCTCCTGGCCCAAATAACCAACAAGTGTTCATCAACATCCCAAATACGCTAAAAATTATAAAAAGAGATCCGGAAGGTCATCCCTTATCCGGTTGGGTGTTCAATGTAGAAAGCAAAAAGGGAGATTCTGACTTCGGATTGGTTACAACGGCTCCAACGGACAATTCCGGCATAATATATTATCACGGATTTCCCTCTGGGGAATATGAGATTAAAGAAGTACCACAAGAGGGCTGGAGACTCAAATCCATCAATCGAAGTCAAATAAAATTCGAATCAGGAAAGACTGAAACCGTAGAAGCAATTAATACTAAAACCGGCACTTTGAAGATCATTAAAAAGGATTCGGAAGGGCAGCCGCTGTCAGGATGGACTTTCTCAATAAACCCCAAAAACCCTGAAGAAGGACTTGATCAATTCGACCAGACAGAGCCTACTGACACATCAGGAACCGTCATTGTTAGAGATCTATTTCCTGGAGAATACAACATAGGTGAGAATACAAAGAGTGGTTGGGCCAGTGTAACACCCGAAACACAGATCGTAAACCTAAAGCCGGGCATAACAAGCGAGATGAATTTCATCAACGCACCCTTAATCGATCTGACCATCATAAAGTTCGAGGACAGGAACGGAAATGGCAGACGTGATGTAGACGCGAGCGGATCTTCAAATGAGCCTGGCCTCACCGATTGGCATTTCACTGTGCGGGGACCGGGCGGCCTGACGAGAGAAGGAATTACTGACAATGACGGCATTGCCGTCGTTCACGGCTTGACTCCAGGAAAGTATGTAGTTACAGAAGACATCTCACAGACATCCAACCCGGGATGGATTTGCACCACACAAAATCCTCAAACGGTGCAAATATCAAGAAGATTGGATAACACGATCTCATTTGGCAATAAGGTGAACATAATTGAGATTTCCAAGTTCAATGACTCAAATTTGAACGGCAAATTCGATGATAATGAACGAGGGTTGCCAAATTGGGACTTCAATGTTGCAGACAAAAATGGACATGTAACATCAGCCAAGACCAATATTGCAGGTCTGGCAACCGTTAAAGGCTTGGCACCTGGTGAGTATTTTATTACTGAGGTACCACAGGACGGTTGGATCAATACGACATCTTTGGGTCGGACCATATCGATTCGGGCAGGAGAAGACGTATTGGTATCGCCACCATTCGGCAATATCAAATCCAGCAGGTTTGAGATCTTCAAGTTTAACGATACAAATCGCAATGGTAGGCTTGATTCTGACGAGAGCGGTCTGCCCGGCTGGGTTTTCAATATTCGATGTCCCAATGGCAGCATGGTTAAAACGGAGCCGACTAATTCCGAGGGGTACACTTTTGTGGATGGGTTATTCCCTGGTCGTTACATTGTATCTGAGATTCCGATCGAGGGGTGGCTTACAACAACACCTCCCGCCGTAGCAATGACTCTGGGCATAGGAGATCGCAAGCAAAAGGCGCTTTTTGGCAACTATTATTGCCTGCCTTGTCATAGGATCCGAGAGCCAAAGCTCCCCTATAGCAATGATACAGAAATCGTTGTGATAAAGGATGTAAGCAATATCTCTGCCGAGAAAATCGATCAGGACAACGGCTATGTCGTCAATTACAATATCACTCTCTGTCCTTCACGGGGCTTAAAGAATATTGCCGCCGTACCCACTGACATAGTGATCGCTGTAGACAATTCTCCCAGCATTAACAATCTCAATCGGTCAGCAATTGAAGGCGTGCAAAAACTGGCTGGAGATATAGGAGCTTACGATAAGCAGAAGGTAACAAGGGTCGGTTTGATCTCATGGAGCGACAAGAACAATAGCAGGACCGAGGTACCTCTCATAAATGATTCCGAAGGCATCATAACGACGGCATCCAAGATAAAATTCGCTGAAGGCAAGCAGACCAACTATCAGATTGGTCTCGATACCGCACTGGATGCTTTCAAGAATGCAGGCATCGTTAGCGGCAGGGATAAGAAAATAGTGATCATCACAGATGCCAGCGACAACGGTTATCAGAAGCCAGCAAACGTCATGGATGCTCGCTATTCTGATTACACCATCTTCGCCATAGTAGTAGGGGACTACAAGACGACAGAAGCTTATGAGATGCTGGATTCCTTGACAAGAGCGCATCATGGATATGTGATCTCCATGAAGGATCTTTCCGAGCTGGAAGGGGCTCTTGTGAAGATGGCCACGTCTGGGTCTCCAGTAAAGAACGTACAACTGGTAGAAGTCCTGCCAAACTACCTGGTTCTGCTGAACGGCACTGCCAGGGATGACCAGGGAAAGGTGCGTCTCAATGGAGACAGCAAGGACTGGACGACAACCACCATTGTCTGGGATATTGGCGATCTGTCCACCTGCTGGAGCACCGACTTCCAGGCGACATTCTGCTGGAAGCTGCCCGCTGATGTCAATCAGCCGAGAATGGCTTCATACGTCAACTACACCGACGAAAAGGGTGTTAGCAGAACAATCCTGTTGCCTGAGCACGAAATAAATATCGTGCCCACTTCAGGCCAAAAACCTCAACCAGTAGAAAAGAAACAGCCAGGGTTCGAGGTGCTGTTCTCTTTTGTAGGTATATCCATGGCAGGATATTTCTGTCGCAGAATGAGACAGTGAAATCTGATGGGACTCCGGGTCCCATCATTCTCATTGTTAAAAGACGGAGAAAATATATTTCATAGTTTTATTTAAGAGTAAAAACTATCTCAACAAAAAGAAAGGCTTTTCAACCTACATTTTTAGGTATCGGCCAATACCAATTCATGACTGCAGAATCTCCTTTATCCTCTTCCTACAGTCTTCTGACCTTAAGATCTCCTTCAGCTCAGATTTCACCAATTCCCTCAGGTCGTACTTGTCCCCGGCGAGTATCTCCGGCCGAACCAGGCAACTCTCAGAGCTATTTGATGTCGTAGCCACATCCCGGAAAATCTTTAGAGGAGTCTTAAAGACCGGCCTATCACCATTCTCGAGCCGATCCAGGCAGTTGTAGAGCTCCCAATTGAGGCCTTTTTCCCCGTAGAAGTAGTCCCATAATTTATCCTTGGTAATCTTCTTATAGCTCTGGAAACCCAGTATGTTTTCCTCGTTCTTATCTACGTAATCAATTGCCAGCGAGATTATTTCGTGGAGTCTCCATTCCAGAGTACCTTGGCGTTTATGCTCCCCAGGAGCGCCTCCGTAGGGATTCCGGAGGAGAATGAGTATGTCCTCATTCTTGCTATCTCCGAGCTTTCTATAGATTTTTATTTTGCTTCCAGGTAGGTTCGTTCTGGTGCTCACAGCTTTGGCGATCTCCTGAGTGCTGAAGAATCCGCGGGTGAAGACCAGAGCCCTGTCACTCTTGGTTGGATCGCAGGGGAAGAGCCTGCCGTCCTTTCCCAGGGGGAAGAGGGTTCCGGGCCTGCCAAGGGCCCCCTCCACCAGGGTATTGATATCCCCCTTAATGTCATGCTGGGCGTAATAGCAGGGCACAAGCACAGGCGGAAGAAGCCTTATCTCGTTATCCTTGTTTTTCTTGCCCTGGGTCATCTCGGCGTCCACCTCCCAAAGGACGCGCCTAATCGCAGGAGCATCGTCCTGTAGCTGGTCTCCTGGATAGTTTCTCAGTTCCAGGAGGGGCTTCAGAGCATCGTAGATGGTGCTGTCCATGGCAGTGTAGTCTCCTTCGAACCTCTCCTTCAGGATCTGGTTATCCACTAGAAGCAGGCCGTCGATGCCCTGGCCAGACTCCTTCGTGAGCAGATCATACATGGCAATGGCTGCTCCGAGATACCGTTGTCCCTCTTCTGCATGCCTCTTGTCAGAGCCCTTCTCGGTCATAATCCCAAGGGCGAAGATAGGGAAGATCACCTCCTCTGACCGAACGAAGCTTGTGATGGGGTTGACGAAGCCGGTGCCGGTGCCGCCTCCGAGAGAAGCGAGAAAGAGGATGCTGTCGCAGAGCTTGGAGGATTTCATGCCTTTGCCGCCATTCGGCCGCCCCATCTCTGTCAAGCCTCTGAGGAATGGAGGGATGAGTCCTGCGAGCCCTTCTTTGCTTTCTTGGGCCTTGGTCGCACCTCTTCCTGCGGACTTGCCCATGGATATGATGGTAAAGGGCCTGATTCCCTTCTTCCACATGTATCTAGAAAGGGGATTATCGCTGCCCTCGAACTCCTTTGAGCATTTATCCTTAAGCTTGGGATCAAGCTCGAAGATCTCGAACATCGCCTTGAGGTACTCCGCTCTCCTGTCAAAGCCGGGAGCCTTGAGATCGAAGCCGTAAGTGTCCATCACATAGCTTCGGGTGGCAGAGCTATCGCTTATGTCGCCATGACAGATGAGATAAGGAGGATAACAGTTCTCGACAAGGTTGCCGTAGTAGTCCTGCCCCTGAGCATCCTGGGTCGCTGACTCCAGCCAGATGCCTTTCACATCACCGAAGGCCAGAAGTTCTCCGAACTGATGGACTACGAGGTCGACATCCTGACTACTCAGGAACTGCCTGAGGATGTTGCCCCCCGCACCACCGATTCCTACCACACAAGGCTTCATCTCATATCCTCCTCCATGTTAATTCGCTTCGGAGCGATCGCATGGATCGAGATCCGGTTCATGGTCATGTCCTCATCTCCTCTATCCACCCCTTTATTATGGGCGCGAGCAGAAGCGCCAGCGATATCATTAGAGCCAAATACCCCATGTACCAGTAGAGATCGTTGGTCTCAGGATATATGGTTCCGAGATATACAGAGAACGCGATCGATGCTAACAGAAACACAGGCGTCAGCAGGGTTATCTGCTTCATTTGCGGTGAGATCTGGTAGTAGCTGTAGCTCTGAGGAACGAACAGAGCGATCAAGATTCCTGGAATTATGATCACAGCACCCCCAAAATAGAGGAGGCCGAGGCTGTCCGAGGCTACCTGAGGAAAACTGAAGTAGTTTAATGTCCCGAGGACATCGGGTGTCATGAAGTAGAGGAAGGCAAAGGCAACAAGGAAGGTGCTCCAGGAAAAGAGCATCACAGTATTGAAATTTGACCCCTGATGGATACGGAGGGCCGCCATCAGGTCTTTCCTCTGAAAGGCGCGGTCCGAGGTCTTTTTAACATGATCTGTTACTCGCACAAAGTAGTGCATGTGAAAGATCAGACCTATGATCATTATGCCTACCATTATGGAGAGCCAAAGCACTCCTGGCACGGTCTCAGTCTGGCTCATCTATAAAACCTCCTCTCCATGAGGATGCTGAACAGGAATGATACCAGAAGCAGGGCGAGGATATTCCCGAGGCCCAGTCCCGAGATTAATTCGTATCTCACGAGCTTGGCATTGAGAGGCTTGCTCCATATTTTATCGATATGGTCTTGCTGGTGCTGGTCCGTCTCAGAGTACTGGAACCTGAAGTTGAAGGTCTTATTGGCATCCAACACATCAAAGGGCCTTACGTTGAAGTAGACCCTCTGGGGCTGCTGGGTCAGTATAACCTGCTGGGACTTTATGGCCTTCCAGGGATGGGCTTTGGTATCCGTAAAGAGCGATACTTGAACCGGTGCCTCCTCTGATTCCTGGTTCTTCATCTCTATGGTGAAGTTGTAGCTTTGCCACCAGTACTGATTCTCGTCCTCGGGCTCTACAACGGGAGTTCCCACCCAAATGCTGGTGCTTTTCCTTAGCTGTGGGCCCAACTGAACCGTGCTATTATTAACCGCGATCCCATCCCCGAAGGTATAGTAATAGCTGAAGTTCTTGCCGGAGTCAACCTTATCAAAGAACCCGTATTGGTTGGCCACAAAGCTTACCGTCTTGCCTGGCGAGATCTCCTGAGTTGCGTTCTTCAGTTCATTTCCTTTGTCATCCAGGATATGCAGAGTGATATTGACCAGGTCCCCATCGAGGTCCGTTACATTTGCGAGGTAAATTATGCGGTCGTTGAACCTGGGACGAACGGGTGCCTGAAGAGTAAGATTCTCCAGAGCAGGTGGCCTGTTTATCAAGTTCACGGTATAGTCTTCCGAATTCCAGCTGTATTGGCCATCGCTGACGTGGAGGTTAAAAACTACAGGTCCCACAGTCCTGAGTTTGCTGAAGCTGGTCAGTTCTGGAAATGTTCTGGTAGAAGCGTTCTTGCCACCCACAATATCGTATTCGTTGTTCGTGATCATTACAGGATTCATGTTTACCTTATGGAAGTCCTTCTCACCCGGCTCTTTCACATTCAGATCGAGATACATGACTCTGCGTATCTCAATAGGGTTCGGATTCCAAACAGTGGCAATCACTACAAACTTGTCGTTTCTGGCAAGGGTTCCATTTCCTGTGACACTGAGGGCCAATGAGATATTCTTGTCGTAATCCTTGGTAACAAAGGGCTCAATATAAAGCAACTTCTTTAGCTGATCAAGTTTAGGGTTTTTCTGGTTCTTCGCATCCTGAAGAGTTTTAAGGATATTGTCAATGCTTGTTTGTTTGGAGCCGCCGCCACCCCCACCACCTCCGCCTCCGCTGCTTGTGCCCGATCCGGGAGTACCTCCGCCCTGTGCAATGATTGGAAGGAACAGAAAAAGGATCAGGATAGACGCGATTATCTTCTTCATACCTGCTCCCTCAAAGCCTCGAACTCATAGGAGTAATACCTGGGGTATGCGTTCCATGCCAGAACCTTCCACTCCGAAGCATTCGACTCATAGATTCTCTTGTCTTTATGGAGCTGCCATATGTTATTGTCGGTTGTGTAGGCCAGTGCTATGGGCACATTCGGAAGCGAGGATCTCACCTCAACCTGATAGGTTAACTTTGCCCCCGCGGCCTCGATATGGCTCTCGTTTTTAAAGTTGACGTCGATATCGGGACCGGAATACTCACCAATCACTATGTCGTTGGATATAAACCGGTACTTCGTCTCGCCCAGGAAGAGATTTTTGAAGAAGTTTGCAAAGTTTACACTGTACGTAAGATTGGTCATTCCTGGATCGATAGTTTGGAGTCCTCCATTGAGCCATCTTCCGGCCACGGGATCGTACACCTCCAGCCTTATCTCCACGGGCCCATTTGCTTGAGATTTATATATATCTGCGGTATACGTGTAGGTATAGACATCAGTGATGGGGCCCGTCAGGGGATCTGTAAAATACAGAGAGCCGTTAAAGGGCACTACCGTGGCATTCTTCAGCTCGATGGGGACGATTTCGGGGCCTGCATAGGCACCAGCCTCCTCCTTTGTGGTGCTGATGGGCTTCTCAGACCCTAAATAATAGAAGCTGAAATAATAGTTGGATGAGCCTCTTGCCTCCATGTCTTCCGTTAGGGAAATTTCCGGCCAGACCAGACGGGCCCACTGGGATACATTTTCGTACGGCACCATCCCTTCGGACTTGTACATCCTGCTGCTTATGTCCCATACGTTCAGCTCTACATTGAGTTTTTTCTCAGCCTTGAAATCCAGGCCGTAGGTGAAGAGGCTTTCCGGCAGACCTCTCGCGGGATCCACGCTGGCATTCTGATATGCGTAGTTCACCGGCCAGGACGGGCCTCCGAATTTCTCCGACTCCTTTCTGCCAATGAATTTATAATATGCAGTATTAAAATCAAAGTCTAGCGATATGTTGTCCCACACGAGCTTCTGCCATGTGCCAACGTTGCTGTATTTTTGGCTTCCTTTATCCGTCCAGGGACCGTTCTGAGAGGGAGAGACCTTCATTAGAACCGTATCGTTGGAGTTTGATTGCACCTCGACTTCATAGGAGTATGCAGACTGGTTTGTTCCCTTCGAAGGGGAAACTCTGGCATTCCTAAACTCCTCGAAAGGCTTAAAGAGCCTGGGATGTCCTTCATAGTTCTCTAAAATGATAGGTTCTCCGATGACCTGGGAGATTTTCGCCTGATACCATGCCCTATCCCAGACTCCGGTTTCATTCTTATCGGAGAGCCACTTACCGAAATCTCCCTGTCTGAATTCGGGGGATTGGAAGTTCACCTCAAAACGGAAGTCCTTTGATTCTCCCTGTTTCAAATAGAGGCTCAGATCCCCAGCGCTGAATTTTTTAGATATCGCCATATTATTAGAGTCTGGGCCGACCTCTAGTTCTATTGTTTTTATGGCCATGGCGTTGAGCGGCTGGATGTGAATGTGATATGCTACCGATCGGCCGGATTCAAAGGGCTCTCCCATTCCTTGCTGGTCAAATGAGATCGAGGCTTGATTTTCGCATTGTGCCGAGAACGTGCTCAAGAAGATAATTACTGTAAGATAGAATATCACCCTTGATAAGGCCATGCAAGTCACATCCAGCTCATTTATCATTTACTTGGTGAGCTATCAATGCAGGTATATAACTTTAACCACTATTAAAAAGCGGCTCATTTGCTTGATATGATTAATATTATGTATAACCATTTATTTTATTGTGCACCTTGCAGCTTTCCGCATGGAACGAGATTGTTCGATGATCGGCCTACGCCTCAGTAACCTCCTTCTTCCACTGATTTTTAAAGCAATGGCGGGTAGTTGAAAGGAAAAATCAATCAATTTTTAAAAAATTAATCAGATTCTTTTGAACAATGCCACACAGGTTTGGTGAAAATCAGTCAAGACTCATCGCCAAAATCAAATACAAGATATAACCCCATCAAAAAAAAAAGAGATCACGTTGCCCTCGTTAGAGGACGACACCATATTTTAAAATCCCAAAACCTTGCTTGCCGCCTCGACGCCTGCGCCCCGCTGCGCCAGCCGGCCTTCCTTGGCCAGCACCAGCTCCAGAGTCTGAATGGTGCGGAGGATGTCACCCGTCGAGCATACGCCCATGGTACCGATGCGGAAGATCTTGCCCTTGAGCTTCTCCTGGCCGCCGGAGACAATTACTCCCTGCTTCTTCATGCCGCCTCTCAGCTTGTCATCCGTAATGCCTTCGGGCATCTTCATGGCGGTTACTGTGTTGGAGTAGTGAGACAGCTCATCAACCTTCGGGAAGAGCTCGATGCCAAGCGCCCTAGCAGCCATGCGAACGGATTCGGCCTGCCTGGCTGTCCTGGCTCTGCGAGCGGCGAAGCCTTCCTCGGCTGCCATGTGCAAAGCCTCCTGCAGCGCGAAGAACAGGGGCACCGCCGGAGTGAAGGGCGTCTGGGCGGGGCTCTTTCTGGCGCTCTTGAGATGAGCTTTCAGATCCGCGTAGTAGCCGGCGCTCTTGGCCTGGAATCGCTCCTCGGCGCGAGGGGAGACGGAGACCACTGCCAGGCCCGGCGGCACAGCCAGTGCCTTCTGGGAACCGGTGATAGCGATATCGACATTCCATTCATCGGTGAGGAACTCATTTCCGCCGATGGATGATATGCCGTCCACGATGAAGACGGCATCGTGCTTTCTAGCCAGCTTGCCCACTTCCCGGGCGGGATTGGTCAGGCCGACGGAGGTTTCATTGTGCACCATGGCCACGGCTTTTGCGCCCTCTTCCAGGGCCGCCTCGACCTTTTCCAGATCGAAGGGAGTGCCCCATTCGAAATTGACCGGAACGGCCTTGCCGTATCTCTCGCCAATCTCGGTGAACCGCTCACCGAACTTTCCATTGGTGATGGTAACGATCCTGTCCTCTCTGCCGATGATGCTGCCGACTGCTGCATCCATCCCCACAGTGCCGCTGCCGGTCATTATCACGACATCATTCTTGGTTTCGAAGAATTGCTTGAGAAGCCCGGCCGAGTCGCTGTAAATGGCCCCGAACTCGCCGCTTCTGTGGCTGATCATGGGCTTGGACATGGCACGCAAGACGCGCGGCGCGACCTTGACCGGCCCCGGAATCATGAGCAACGTATCCTCTATATCCATTGACGTATCCCCATCTTTTGAGCCCTCTTAATTCTGGCAGCCTATATAAAACTAGCTTTTATGCGCTGCGCTGTCGCCCAGCTATGCCGGACGCAGGGCGGAAGGTCATGATTTTCTTTTAACCAGCGGCTGAGAAAATCAAGAGTATCCTGATCGTGAGGGTAGCCGCTCCCAATTTTGCAGCCGAGTTCCGCCTCCAGATCTCGCATGGATGCATCCCGCCGCACCTTGGCCAGAATCGATGCTGCGGAGACGACAAGGTGGCGCTCGTCCGCCTTGTGCTCGGCAATCAGCTCCATTTTGGTCTCGCTCCCCTTCTTCACCCGCGCGGCGAACCTGGCCGCGTCCACGTCTGCAGCGTCGAGGATCGCTCTGTCGGCAGGCAGCTTAGCCACCACCTGCGAAAAGCTCCTCACCATGATGTCATTCATGGTCATGACGAGGCGCAGCTCGTCGATTATCTTGGGCGAAACTTCCAGAATATAGTGATCCGTGGCAATTCGCGTGATCTTCTTGGCCATGATCTCCCTCTTCGCGGGAGCAAGCTGTTTGGAATCCCGCACGCCGAAGGCAGCCAGGTCGAAGAGCCTCTCCTCGTCGATGACCAGGCCTGCCACGAACATGGAACCGACCACGGGGCCTTTGCCGGCTTCATCCGCGCCCATGAGGAGCATGCCTCTTCCGTCTTGGGCTACTGCTTAATTAAGCAATCGAATATGCGCATTCGAAATGTGTTAAATGGAATATGTGCAAATCGAAATATGCGGTCTATTGAGTCGTTGAACCCACGAATTTGGGTTTGAAGATTGAATGACCCGAAGATTATGGAAGAATAAGATGGGAAAAAGGGGCATGAGAATATGTGGCCGCAGCGTTTGGCCTCTCATGCCAATCGATCTCGTTGACCGGACGACTTTTTTTGTCTCCGCTCTATGGCGGCAAGTTTGCGGCTTCCTGTCGCTCAGACGGAAAGCCTGATGTCATTTACGGTGACGGCATTGAAGGGATACTGGGTATCCAGGTAAATGATGTCGCCGCCATCGTAAACCGCCCATCCGCCGTTGTTGATGTTGCCGTTGGTGTTGTAAAAGCTGAAGATGCCGGGAAGAGTTGTGGTAGGCTTTCCACTATCCGGGTCCGCGTCGCTCACCCTGGTGGACGGCTCAAGGCCGATCAAGGGAAAGATTCCCGGATATCCGGTAATTCTGACGTCTCCGGCGCTCACTTCACCGGGATTGAAATCGAGATAGACGGGATCGTTGATGCTGTAGGATTTATCGCCATCCATGTCGAAGTATCTGAGTTCGGCAGCCGGATATCGATATGTTCCGAATCTTATGAGAGCTTTGTCGTGGTCTGGATGAAAAGCCTGAACCTGTGTTCCTGCCGCGAGTGAATCGAAGGGCGTTATCCTCACATCGTTCTCGCTCACAGTGCCGTCAGACGGATTGATATTGAGATAAACGGGATCATTAGGCTCGAAGATCCCATTATTGCTTAAATCGATGAAAGCAAACTCAGGCCCCGCGTAAAAGGGACTTAGTGCCTTGGCTTCATCATCTTCAGGATCGACAGACGTTACCTTCGACCCGTATTCCAGAGCTGAGGCCGCAGTTGAAATAAAAAGGAAGGCCATCAGTATCAGGATCGGCTTGAAAATTCTTTGGGACATTTTTATAACCCCCAATACATTATCTCAATCTGCTCGAAGTAATTTAACTTTTCCATAGAGCGGCAATGTGTATCGTCAATCGCTGTATCCATCATCGACGTGCGTTCACAAAAAAACTTTTCGAACTCATGATCTTATGCTTCTGTACGCAAGCCTTATAAGCAAGTATCATGTGATTGAGTATATCCCAAGTGCAGCGGGGTAGGGTAGTCAGGATATCCCGACGGGCTCATAACCCGTAGATCAGTAGTTCAAATCTACTCCCCGCTATAAATTTACCAATAATTCCCTATTTTATCAATCACTCAAGAACGGTAGTCCCAGCCGCGATTATAGCTTTCTCCAGTTTGTAAGACGTATTTATGAGGAGCAATTTAGCGACGCATAAAAAAGCATATCGGCATCTGCCCCTTGCCCGATCGCGCAGGTCCCCCCGATGTGCAGAGATATTGAAGCCGCGATTCCTTCGGCCGAAAATATCAAGAACATCGAACTCATTTCTCAGATCCCTCACAAACGCCTTGGCCCTGGCCAGTCTGCAGAACGGAAAGTCTTTCAACAGGATGTCGACCTGGTGCCCCCGGGAGAGACAGACGAACCGTGAGGTCGCGACAGCCACCCTCCGGATCTTCATGGCCTTTTGGGCGTCCAGCCGTGAGTCGAAGAAGAGATCTATGACCACCATATCATCCCCTGGACGCCTGCAGTGGCACTGGCCAGCGGCTGACTGAGAGCCATCTGGTGGGCACACAGACCCAGCGTATCATCCTGTATCTCAAAGTCGTGTGGCCTTATCCCTATGTCCCCGACCCTCGCCGTAGAACCACCCATGGAGATCTTGTCCCCACCAGATAGGGCTTGTCCAGGTCCTTGATCCCGAAGCCCACGGCAGCGTCGATCAGGCCGGATAAAGCGATGATTTATGCCGTAGCCCATCACCTACTCCACCGATGCCCTGAAGATGGTGCTGCTGAAGGGTGCATCCATAAGCGATATCCTTTTCCCGGATATTTTTGCCCTGCTTTTATTCTTCATAGTGACCTTCTTCATGGCGACCGTTCATGCTCAAGAAGGAGATTGCCTGAAGGCCCAGGCGGCCAATTTCATTTCCAGGGGAGGCCGGCCCCGCACAAGAACAGGAGAGAGATCAGCACCGGCTGGTGGAGAAGATAAATCCCCAGGGAGTTCTGGCCCAAGAATGCCAGCGACCTCACAAACGGAGATTCATCAAGATCGGGCAGGGGGATTCTTCGATGGTAGCCTCGATAGAAGAGATCACCCACGGCAACACCCATGAGGACCACGCCAAACCAGGGAAAGACGGGAAAATAATCAAGGGAATAAAATCCCGATGGCGTTAGCCCCAGCCAGATCAGCCAGGGATTATCGACATTGACGCTTTGCAAAAATGGCCCTGTCATTATGAATAACAATGCAAAACCTAAATTCAACAGGTGCAGCCGGAGAAAGGGAAGGGCGAGCAGTAGCGACACCGCGATGAGGTGCAACACTCCAAAGATGATGAATCCGTCTCCGATGAATAAGTATGTGACCAGTGTTATGCCCAAAGCCAGGCAGAATAGCCAGATGCTCCTCTTCAGAATCCTGAGAGGAAACTGCTCTGTTCGGCCTTGCTGCTCGGCTCGAGAATAGCTCAGAGCCAGAGAAACGCCCACGAGCAGGAGAAAGAGTGAGGCAGTGAGACGAGCAAAATAAAACCAAAGTCCTGAATGAACTTCAATGAATCGAATGCCAAAATAGTTCAGATCAAAGACAAAATGATAGAGCACCATCATGAGGATAGCCATTCCCCGCAGGAAGTCCACCTCCCAGAATCGGGCCGTCGGGCTCTCACGCATGCAGGCATTTTGTCTTCAAGACTTAAATCCATAACCTTTTTTCTCTTCAAAGCCAATAGTAATGCCATGCCCCCGCACAGCTCCGGCCTTCTTCTCTTCCGGCTCAGAAACGGCTGGCCCCGGGTGCTTCTCGTGCATCCCGGAGGCCCTTTTTGGGAAAAGAAGGACGAAAACGCCTGGTCGATTCCGAAAGGGCTGATGGAAGAGAATGAAAATTCCCTGCAAGCGGCGAGGAGAGAGTTCAGGGAGGAGACCGGTTTTGATGTGGATGGAGAGTTCATTGATCTGGGCGAGATCCGTCAGCCCAGCGGGAAGATGGTCCATGCCTATGCCCTGGAAAAAAACCTGAATGCAGAAATGGTGATGAGCAACAAATTCTCGCTGGAGTGGCCCAAAAAATCAGGGATTGTGAAGGAATATCCGGAGATCGATCGAGCCGGCTGGTTTGACATAGATCTGGCGAAGAAGAAAATCCATAAAGGACAGATTCCTTTCATCGACCGGCTCGTCAAGATCCTGGACACCAGGATAAAAGAACGCGGCGAACCTGGAAGGAAGATCGGCATGGTAGATAAGCAGAAGGCCGGTTCGTCGAGCCAATTCAAATTGACGGATTGGTCTCAATGATATCAGTGATAATAAGGACTGAAATGAGTTTCATAGATGTTCAAAAATAAAGAATGCAAGAGACAATCCCGTTAAAGGATTATCTCAATGTCCAGCTCTTCCGCCAGCTCTTTGTAGCGGTTCCTGATGGTGACTTCCGTCACGCCCGCCACATCGGCCACCTCGCGCTGCGTTCTCCGGTCGCCGCATAGAATTGAGGCGATGTAGATCGCGGCTGCGGCCACGCCCGTAGGGCCCCGGCCGGAGGTCAGTTCCTTCTCCGCTGCCTGCCGCAGGATCTCGATTCCCTTGGCCTGCACCTCGCCCTTCAGATTAAGGCCGCTGCAGAAGCGGGGAATGTAATCGATGGGGCTCGTCGGCATGAGCTTTAAGGCCAGCTCGCGGGACACGAACCGGTAAGTTCTGCCAATCTCCTTTCGGGAGACTCTGGACACCTCGGCGATCTCGTCCAGGGTGCGCGGCACGTTGCACTGGCGGCATGCAGCATAAAGCGCCGCAGCGGCCACGCCCTCAATGCTCCGCCCGCGAATGAGGTTCTTGTCCACAGCCTTGCGGTAGACCACGGCAGCCGTCTCCCGCACGTTTCTGGATAGGCCCAGGGCTGATGCCATCCTGTCCAGCTCGGACAGCGCGAAGGCGAGGTTGCGCTCCGTGGCATTGCTGACCCGGATGCGCCTCTGCCACTTTCGGAGCCTGTACAGCTGCGCTCTGTTCTTGGAGGAGATGGTCTTGCCGTAAGAGTCTCTGTTCCGCCAATCGATCATGGTGGAGAGGCCCTTGTCGTGAATGGTGTAGGTCATGGGCGCGCCAACCCTTGACCTCTTCATGCGCTGATCGTGATCAAAGGCTCTCCACTCCGGCCCTTGATCGATGAAATTCTCGTCGATGACGAGACCGCAATCAGAGCAGACGAGCTCTGCTCGCTCGTAGTCGCGCACCAGAGTGTGGCTCCCGCATTCCGGACACTCCACAGTGAACTTCTCGAACTCGTCTACCTTCTCTTTCTCGCGCTTGAGCCGGGTCCTTTCTTTGAGCTTTTCCGGCTCTGCCCTCTCTATCTCTCTCAGCTTCTCAATCTCTTCCACTTGCCATCTCTCCCCGACGCCTCGTCGATATAGAGCTTCTTTCCGACGTGGGCAGCGGCATCTACTCCTCTGTTTGGTCGAACGATGATATACGGATTATTAACAGGGCCGAATATATCGAAAACCTTTCCAATCTTCATCCTTTTCTGATCCACAACCCAAGAGTTTACTCTGGGGATACTGGTCTCGCTTCCATCAATTTGCTCGCCACGGACAATCAGTCTATTCGCCACCACATGAAGCGCGGTGCCTAATCTCTTCAACAGGCCACCTCATCTATATAGATATAGAAGACCTATATAAGCATTCCGAAAACATTTTATTTATTGACCATTTCCGACGCGGCCTAAAGGTTTATCTGCCATTGCCGGTAACCTGGAGTTAATGTTTGAGCAGCTTCCAACCGTTCCCACCTCACAAGAGCTTCTGGACAAAGCCTTCCGACGCGCTTCCCGCGCCAACGACAACGAGTCCATGGTGCAAAACGCAGGCAACATAATCTCCGCCAATATCTCCAATCTGATCAGGAAATTTCCGTCCTTCGAGAACCTGCCGCCGTTTTACCGGGAGATGGCGGATATCATCGTAGGAGTCGATGCCATGAGGATCAGCCTCTCGCGCCTCGATTGGGCATCAAATCAGGTCAGGTTGATAACCCGAGAGTCGATGGGCAAGATGAAACGCTCCCGCGGCCTGGACACCACGCCCGTGCGAAAGGCGGCCTTCGGGCGCATCTCTTCCGTCATGAGGTCCATCGAGAAAGACCTGCTGTTTCTGAATGAGGCCAGGAACATGCTCCGCCAGATGCCCACCATAGATCCGACGCTGCCGACGGTCCTCATTGCCGGCTATCCCAATGTCGGCAAGTCGAGCTTCATCACCCGCGTGACGGGGGCGAGACCCGAGATCGCCAGCTATCCTTTCACCACGCGCGGCGTCTATGTGGGCCACTTTTACCGGGATGACCTGAAGTTTCAGGTGGTAGATACTCCCGGGCTGCTCGACCGCCCCCACGAAGAGAGAAATGAGATCGAGCGCCAGGCCATGGCCGCACTGAACCATTTGCCAGGGATTGTTCTCTTCATCCTGGACCCGAGCGGGCACTGCGGCTATCCCCTGCAGTCTCAGCTCCGTCTGGCAGAGGACATGATGAGCTGGACCAGGCTTCCCATGCTGGTTGTGGCCAATAAGACCGATATTCAAAGGTACGGGGAAGTGCCGGAGATGTCCACGGAGACGGGCCAGGGCGTAAATGAGGTTCTGGAAATGCTGGTATCCTTGCTGGCATCGGAACGCGCCCGCCTTAAAAGCGAAGAAGCGAAGCAATCCGGTTGAGATCTTTCGTATCAAAATCAGAAATATTGTTCGAGAGCATCTGATCGGAATATCAGCTCACAATAATTGATGATATGCTTGCCTAAGATACCTGCTTGACGAGATACCTCACCAGTGCCGGAGAGAGCTTGGTGTCTCTGGAAATGGTGCGGGCGATATCATTGATATTTGCCCCATCCTCACGCAGAGCATCTATCCTCTGCAAAATCCGCTCATCGATGCAGTAGTACTCATCGATATCCTTTCTGTGGCCCCAAACATCGCCTTCGATCAGCTCCACGCCCTGCATCACCAGGAACATTTCGCTAGCCCGAGACAGTGTCTTGCGGTAGGAGGACGGTATTTGAACAGCCCTGACACGGGGACAGTTCTGCAGGAGCTTAAAGATATCCGTGTTCGCGGCCCGGAATGCCAGATGTATCAGCTGTTCGTTCTTGTTGAGCTCATCGATCTCCTTCTTGGAACTGACTACCCGAAGTTTCATTATTTCATCACCGTGGGGGATACCATACACTCCACACTTTTCCCTCAATTTTCTAAAATATAAAGGTATGCAAGGAAGACAATATTGCTCGATTAAAGCAATAAATCTTCTTTGCGTCTCATGAATAGCGACCCGTGATCAAGCTAAAGATACCGATTTTGTGAGATAATCAATTATATTATCATGAAATTATATTTAATTGAGAGGTGCGGTGCGACGTGTTCAAAAAGCAAGACATTCGCACGAGTTAATAATATTTGCAAAGCGCAAATAGCCAAGCAGGTGCGATCAGATAATTAATATATAATAATTAAATAAATAGTATTTCAGAACGAGTCGGATGCGAATGGTCTGCCCCAAGAGCCCCAGGACCGCTAATGTCCCGCATGCGCGAATGAGATCCTCAGCACATGAAGCTTCTCAAAGAAGCATCTCTCTGTGGCCACCACTGCGGAGCCAAATCCCTGCACACCGGCCATCTCTTGCACCCGATCGAGCCCGGTTAAGCTGGATACGAGCAGCAGGGCCCTTCCCGAAGGACGGAGATGATCCGGCAATTCTTCCAGGAACCGGGCGATGGTCTCCCTACCGTCCTCGCCTCCATCCAGGGCATAATCGATCCACTGCCCGGTCCTCTCATCCTGTGAGGTCGGGAGGTAAGGCGGATTGAAGAGGATAAGGTCGAACTCTCCCCGGATGCCCAAAAAAAGGTCCGTTCTTACAACATCGACACCTCGCGCTTTCGCTGCCCTGACTGCATGCGGATTGATATCGGTGGCCAGAATACTTTTTGCTTTGCAGGCAAGCTCCAAAGATATGAGGCCGCTGCCGCAGCCGACTTCAAGGACAAGGTCGCCTGGCCTGGCCTCGGCCAGGGCAGCTTTCAGGAGCAGGTAGGTGTCCTGCTCAGGCATATAGACCTGATCCATCGAGTATTGCATCATCATCAACGGTTTATCATCAAGGTCCTATCATCAATGATTTTATCATCAGCGATTCTTTCTGGTTGATTCCAAACATTGCAAATTATCCACAAAGGAGCAGATCTCCTTGATGGCAGCAGGATCGTTAAGCCATAGGCCCGCTTCATAATTGTCCTCGACGCCGCCGTTGGTGAGATTGGCCGAGGCTATGATGGCATCTCTTCGATCTACCAGATAGATCTTGGCATGAAGGTGGGCCACCAGCGTGATCTCGCCACCCAAACTTGCCACATCATCATGGAGGTCATCGCTCATGCCGAGGCGATAATCCGACTCGCAGCCCCGCATAAACACCTTCAGCTTCCCACCCCGGCGAACGAATTTCGGCAGAGGGCCTCGTATCCGATCCCAGGTGTGCTTCTTGATCCAGGGAGATACGATTACGATCTCGAATTCGGCTGCTTCAAGCATTTTGCGGAGCCGGTCCTCGAAGGAGTAACGGCTGGCCGGAGAGAAGGTAGCAAGAAATTGGGCAGGAGGCTTTCGTGTCTCTGTGGCTATATAGTCCTCCAGGAACTGCAGCCTCTGGGCAGAGATATAATCCTGCTTCTGCTTCACCCTCTTCAGCTCCTCCTCCAGCTCAAAGGAACGATCTCTCCATTTCAACAGCTGGTTATAGGCACGCTGCATCTGGTCCAGGCTGTTTTCACGATCTCTAAGCCTGCCCTGCATCGTTTGAACATCGGTCTGCATCTGCCGGCAGTCTCTTTGCAGATGTCTGCTGCGACCTATTTGCAGCTGGATCACGCTGAGGGAGAAGATGGCCAACGCTAGAAATGCAAGCCAAATTAAGGAGCCGTCCAAGCCGTCCAGCACTTCAGCCAATCCCTTCATCGACCCCGATCATTTTCCTTTATGAAATCTGCCCCGGTAAGTTATATAAAGATAACGTAATCGATATGCAAATACGATTTTCTCTAATATTTTATTTAACCTGAATAACATTTTAGAAAGTGTAAAAACGCCGCAAATGTATAACGGAGAGAAATAGAGGCGGAGAGATAGAGAATTCGAGATAATAACAGAAAAATGAGAGAAAATGGAGGGGATGCCTTGGTTTAGAACATTCCCGGCATTCCGCCCATGCCACCCATTCCCGGCATTCCCATACCGCCCATGCCGGGCATGCCTCCCATTCCAGGGGGCATGCCGCCTGCACCGGGAGCCCGCGCCGGGGGCTTCTTGGTGGAGGCGAGGACATCATCGATGCGCAAGATCAAAGACGCGGCATCGGTTGCTGACTGGATGGCCTGGATCTTGACTCGCAAAGGCTCCACAACGCCCAAGGAATACATGTCCACCACCTCGCCGCTGTAGGCATTGAGGCCGGCATTCTTGTTAGTCTCATGCTTGTTCTTGAGCTCTGCCACCTTGTCGATGGCGTCGAAACCCGCATTCTCGGCCAGGGTCTTGGGGATGATCTCCAGGGCCTCGGAGAACTTGGTGACGGCGAGCTGCTCGCGACCCTTGAGAGTGGCTGCATACTCGCGCAAGCGCAGCGCCAGCTCAATCTCAGGAGCGCCGCCGCCTGCCACCAGTGTTCCGTCCTCCACCACATCGGCCACGGCGTGCAGGGCATCATCCAGCGCCCTCTCCAGACCGTTCAAGACCTGCTGAGTTCCGCCCCGCAAAAGCAGCGTCACAGAGTAGTTCTTGGTGCCTGTGACAAAGGTCATGACTCCGCTGCCCACGTGCTTCTCTTCCACCAGGGCCGCCGTTCCGAGCTCGCTCGGCTGCAGCTCGTCCAGGCTGGTGAGGATATTGGCTCCGGTAGCCTTGGAGAGCTTGTCCATGTCCTTCTTGATCACTCGCCGCAAAGCGAGGACGCCGGCATTGGCCAGATAATGCTGGGCCATGTCGTCGATGCCCTTCTGGCAGAAGACCACGTTTGCTCCGCTGGCAATCACCTTGTCTGCAGCTTCCTTGACCCTCTGCTTCTCATGCTCCATAAAGAGCTGGAACTGAGCGGAGTTGGTGATCTGCACCTCGGTCTTGGTCTCAGTGTCCTTGGACTCAATGGGTGCGGAGAGCAGGGCAATTCGGGCATTCTCGACGCGGCGGGGCATATTTTGATGGACGATCTCCTTGTCTATGACCACGCCTGCAACGGTTTCGGAGTCTGCGGTGCTCTCACCGACCTTCTTCTCCACATTGACCTTGTCCATATCGAACTTCTTCTTGCCGCCGTAGTCCTCGGTGGCGTTGAGGACCAGATCCACTGCATACCTGGCGATCTTGTTGTCCGGAGACTCGGCCAGCTTGCCGGTCATGGCAGTCTCGGCAATCTTCACCAGGAGATCTTTGTCCGTTTCGGAGACTGTGAAGGATGTGGACTTCAAGATCTGGATAGCCTTCTCCGCAGCCATCTGATAGCCCTGCACAATCACCGTCGGGTGAACTTTCTGCTCCAGAAGAACCTCGGCCTTCTTGAGCAGCTCGCCGGCCAAAACAGCCACGGTCGTGGTTCCATCGCCCACCTGGCTGTCCTGGGTCTTGGCGGCCTCGATCAACATCTTGGCTGCGGGATGCTGCACATCCATCTCCTTGAGGATGGTCACACCGTCATTGGTGATGGTCACATCTCCGATGGAGTCCACCAGCAATTTATCCATGCCCATAGGACCAAGGGTGCTGCGCACGGCGTTAGCCACGGCGCGAGCAGCCATGATGTTGTTCGAGATGGCCTCTTTTCCTGTCTCTCGGCGAGTGTCTTTGAGAATAATGATTGGAGTTCCGCCCATTCCTGCCATAATGATAATCCTCCGGTAAATGCACTTGATAACTTAACTCACGTTCACAGTATTTGATATTCTATAAAAAAGTTTCCCCTAATATGACAGCTACTGGATGTCCAGCGATGAATGAAACGGAACGCTGCCAGCATCTTTAAGTAGAAGAAGGTTATGTTAGCCGGATATAATTGGAGAATCACAAATGGTAAACGGAACAGTAAAGTTTTTCAACCGTGTCAAGAGCTTTGGATTCATAGCAGGCGACGATGGAAAGGACTATTTTGTCCATGTAACTGGTTTGAAGCCCGGTGTCACTATCGGCGAGGGTGACAAGGTCAGCTTTGATGTAATTGCGGGCGAGAAAGGCCCCAAGGCAGACAAAGTAGATAAACTTTAAAAATACAAGAAAGGCGGCAGATAAGCTGCAAGGCTTTTCTATCATTTTCTTGCGGCCGAAGAGCGAGCGTGGCTTTTTGGTTTTCATCGAGTGCAGCTTGGCGGCTGGTTCAATTGCGGTCCTATTATAGTTCTGCCTGACTACACGAGATCGATTCGCCCTGGCATTGCCGGATGAATGCGCCGCGGAACGGGCCGCTGCCAGCAAATCGCACACTTTCGCGACAGGCCAGAAAGCCGCCATTTTGAAGTTTCGGCTCTGGATGATCATTCCCGGCCGAGCTTTTTCATTTAGCCGCGCAGCAACCTGACAGAACCACGCGATTGACGCAGCTTTTTCTTAAATAACTTGCCAAGATTCCAAAGAGAGCTCTCTTTTCATTCGGCTGGAATGCCGCCTGCAATTCCCATTGACTTTTCGAATTAGCGAGATCGGCCGGGAAGCCTTGAGTTTGCGCGTTTCATCCTCGCAATCCACGAGTCAACGGAACGATGCGTATATCTATTTAAAAAACCAGTGAAGCTGTATGACGGGAGGAAACAGGTTGAAGAACATTCCAGTTCATCGAATCAAAGACCAGGCTTTCTGGCATCTTATTTTTAGCGGATGCTTTGCCGCTCTGGCCTTCATCAGTCTTCTGATTCCAATAGCAGCATCCGCATCCGCCAACTCCACGAATGGAACCATCGAGGTTCAAATCGTGGCTCTCAATGATCTTCACGGCCAGCTTGAGCCACCTTCCGGTAACCTGACGCTTTACTATAATAAAACAGGCAAGCCGTTTGGCGTTCCCGTCGGCGGAATTGAGTATCTTGCCACCCAGATCAAGGGACTGGAGGCCACCAACCCGAACACGATAATTGTGTCGGCGGGGGATAATATCGGAGCAAGTCCGCTGGTCTCAGCGCTGTTTCACGACGAGCCCGCCATTGAGGCTTTGAGCGAGATGGGCTTAGACTTTTCCGCGGTAGGCAACCATGAGTTCGACGACGGAGTTGATGAGCTGGAGCGCATGCAGTACGGCTGCTGCAACCGGACGGACGGATGTTCCGATGGGGATCGATTCGTTGGGGCAGGATTTCACTACCTGACGGCTAATGTGGTCAACGAGACCACGGGAAAGACTTTTTTCCCGCCTTATGAGATCCAGTACGTCCAGGGAATTCCGGTTGCGTTCATCGGCGTTTCTCTGAAAGACACTCCCGCCATCACCCTGAGCTCAGGGGTGAGAGGTTTGAAGTTCCTGGATGAGGCAGACTCGATCAACGCAATCGTCAGAGAGCTGAAACAAAAAGGCGTAAGGGCGATAATGGTCCTGATCCATAACGGAGGCTACCAGAACGGCTTGCCCAGCGAGGGCATCGGTCTGTCGGGATCGATTCTGGATACGGTCAACCGCACGGATGACGAAGTGGATGTCTTTATCACGGGACACACCCATGAGTCATACATCGCCAACATAAACGGCAGGCTCGTGACACAGGCCGACTGGCAAGGCCGATTGCTGACGGATATCGACCTGATCCTCAGCAGAGAGACCGGGGATGTCGTCAAGGCTCGGGCCAAGAACGTGGCAGTAACCCGCGATGTCCCCAAAGACCCTGCGGTATCTGAAATAGTCGAGAAATACACGAGGCTGGCTTCTCCCCTGGCCAATCGGGTCTTTGGATCGATCACGTCCGCCATCACCAAGAACGCCCATGCATCCGGAGAATCCGCACTGGGCGATGTCATTGCCGACGCACAGCTCTATGTTACCTCCAGAACGGAAGGTGCCGTGGCGGCCTTCATGAATCCGGGTGGCATCAGGGCCGATCTGCAGTACAAGGCCAGCGGTGCGGGAGCAGGCAATGTGACCTATGCAGAGACCTTTGGTGTTCAGCCGTTCAGCAATACTCTCGTCACCATGAATTTGACCGGAAGCCAGATCGATTTGCTGCTCGAGCAGCAGTTCGACAATCCGTCCCCTGGCGAAGACCGCATTCTTCAGGTCTCCAAGGGCTTTGCTTATACCTGGAACAGCAGCATGCCTGCGGGACAGAGGGTTGATATCAATTCGATCAAGATTGATGGCACGCCTATCGATGCCGATTCCACGTACCGCATCACGGTTAATAACTTCCTGGCAGGCGGTGGCGATAACTTCGCGGTGCTGAAAACCGGAACGGATCGGATTTACGGTGCGGTTGATCTGGATGCCCTGGTCGAATACTTCAAGGCATTCTCACCTGTATCTCCGGGGCCGGTGGATCGAATCACGGCAGTGCGATGAACGCTCGCTAACGAATGAAAGCAGCAAATGAACCACCAGGCGATAACTGCTCATATGCAGTCCTGCCTGGGGGACCCTGCTGCGCCGGCGGCCAGCGCGCACGCTTGGACGAACGTCCACTCCTCGGATGTTCCTCCAGGTCCTGCACAACGCGAGGGGCGGTCTTCTATCACACATCCGTCTAACTGAAATGCTATCTTTTCCGTCCCCGGTCTTCAGACTTTTCTCCTATAATAAAGGCAGAATATCCGCCTGGGGCGGATTCGTATCCATCAGCAATGCATGCTAAATCCAATGCAAGGCCTGCCGCAAAACCAGGCCAAAAAAGGTTAAGTCCATCCTCTGTGCAATGAAATACATCGACCATAAAACCCACGAGAAACTGAAATGAAATCGATTATCATTAAAGGTGCCCGTGAGCACAACCTGAAAGACATCACCGTCGAACTCCCCCGTGACAGATTCATCGTCATCACCGGCGTCTCCGGCTCGGGCAAGTCCACCCTTGCTTTCGATACCATCTACGCCGAAGGCCAGCGCCGCTACGTTGAATCGCTCTCCGCCTACGCCCGCCAGTTCCTGGGGCAGATGGACAAGCCCGATGTGGACTCCATCGAAGGGCTCTCTCCTGCCATCTCCATCGAGCAGAAGACGACCTCCAAGAATCCGCGCAGCACCGTCGGCACGGTCACGGAGATCTACGACTATCTGCGGCTGCTCTTTGCCCGCATCGGCATTCCTCATTGTCCGGATCACAACATTCGCATCGAGTCCCAGTCCCCGGAGAGGATTGCGGACAGCATCATCGCCGAGGCCGGTAGAGCTGCCGGAAAGGATAGCGGAAAGGAAGGAAGTAACGAAGAAAAAGGAAAAGATGGCAGCAGGGAAGGCTCTGCGGGCCAGGTGACCATCCTCGCTCCAGTCGTCCGCCAGAAGAAGGGAACCTACGGCCAGCTCTTCCAGGATCTGAATGCAGAGGGCTTTTCCCGGGTGAGGGTGAACGGGGAGATCCTGCGCACGGATGAGGAGATCGAGCTGGACCGCTACAAGAAGCACGACATCCAGATCGTGATGGACCGGCTGGACCCGACCGCAGACCGATCGCGACTGGTGGAAGCCATCGAGAATGCCCTTAAGAGGGCGGATGGACTCGTCGTGGTTCTGGACGCGGAGGGAAAGGAGCACCTGTACTCCGCCAAGATGGCCTGCCCCGTCTGCGGCATGGCCTTTGAGGAGCTGCAGCCGCGCATGTTCTCCTTCAACAGCCCCTTCGGAGCCTGCGAGGCCTGCAACGGCCTTGGGATTCGCATGGAGTTCGATCCGGATCTGATCTTGCCGGATAAGGATCTCTGCATCGCGGATGGTGCGGTGGCTCTCTACCGGAATGCCGTCGACGGCTGGCGCGGCCAGCATCTGGCAGCGGTGGCCAAGCACTTCGGCTTCGACATCTTCACGCCCATGAAGGACCTGACGGAAGATCAGTTCAATGCTCTGATGTACGGCTCTGATGAGCGCATCAAGTTCAGCATGAGCATGAAGAACGGCGACGCCTACTGGTCTCACAATGCGTCCTGGGAGGGCCTGATACCGCAGAGCATCCGGCTCTACGGGCAGACCAACTCCGAATACCGGCGCGAGGAGCTGGAGAAGTTCATGCGGGTGCTTCCCTGCCCTTCCTGCAACGGCAAGAGGCTCAAGGAGAAGATCTTGGCAGTGTTGATCGGCGAGCGCTCCATCGTGGATGTGACAGATCTGTCCATCAGCGAGTCCATCGCCTTCTTCGAGCAGCTGGAACCGACGCTCTCTGAGAAGGATCGAGAGATCGCCCGCCAGGTACTCAAAGAGATCCGCTCCCGGTTGGGCTTCCTGGAGCACGTGGGCCTCGGTTATCTGACCCTTTCCAGGAACGCCGGCACCCTGTCCGGCGGCGAGGCGCAGCGCATCCGCCTGGCCACGCAGATAGGCTCGAACCTGACCGGCGTCCTCTACGTCCTGGATGAGCCGTCCATCGGCCTGCACCAGAGGGACAACGCCCGGCTCATCGAGACCCTGAAAGAGCTGCGGGACCTCGGCAACACACTTATCGTGGTGGAGCACGATGAGGAGACCATTCGCAGCTGCGACCATGTGCTGGACATCGGCCCGGGAGCCGGAATTCACGGAGGCTTTGTGGTGGCCGAGGGAACGCCGCAGGAGATCGAGAAGAATCCGGCCTCGCTCACCGGCCAATACCTTTGCGGCACCAAGAGAATCGAAACCCCGCCATCCAGGAGGAAGAGCGACTCCTTCATCCGCATCAAAGGATGCCGGGAGAACAATCTCAAAGATATCGATGTCGGAATTCCCATCGGCGTCCTGACCGCCATCACCGGCGTCTCGGGCTCGGGCAAGTCCACGCTGATCTACGACACCCTCTACCGGGCCCTGATGAAGAAGATCTACAAATCCAGTGAGACTCCCGGCCAGTACGATGAACTCATATTCGACTCGGAGATCGACAAGGTCATCGTCATCGACCAGAGCCCCATCGGCAGGACGCCGCGCTCCAATCCTGCCACCTACACCAAGGTCTTCGATCCCATCCGCCAGGCCTTCGCGGAGGTCAAGGAGGCAAAAGTGCGCGGATATCAGGGCGGCCGGTTCTCCTTCAACGTGAAGGGCGGGCGCTGCGAGGCCTGCCAGGGCGACGGGCTGATCAAGATCGAGATGAACTTCCTGCCGGACGTCTACATCGAATGCGAGGAGTGCAAGGGAACCCGCTACAACCGGGAGACCTTGGAGGTCAAGTACAAGGGCAGGTCCATCGCCGAGGTGCTGGACATGACCGTGGAGGAGGCCAGGGAGCACTTCAAGAACATCCCGGCCATCCGCAGCAAGCTAGACACCCTGCTTGGCGTGGGACTCGGCTACATCAAATTGGGCCAGAGCTCCACGACCCTCTCCGGCGGCGAGGCGCAGAGGATCAAGCTGACGCGGGAGCTGGCCAAGAAGGCCACCGGCAGGACGATTTATCTGCTGGATGAGCCTACAACAGGGCTGCACTTCGACGATGTCAAGAAGCTGATCGCGGTCCTGAACGACCTGGTGGGTATGGGCAACACGGTGGTCGTGATAGAGCACAACCTGGACGTGATCAAGTCGGCCGATCACGTCATCGATCTGGGGCCCGAGGGCGGGAACGCGGGAGGGCGGATCGTGGCCGCGGGGACGCCGGAAGAGGTGGCGAAGGTGGAGAAGAGCCATACGGGAACGTACCTGAAACGGATTCTTTCTAAAGACCGCCATGCCACTGCGCGAAGGCATTGCCGAAAAGTGAAGAAATAGTCTTTAATTTTATTTTTATCGCATTGTCATCGTCCCCCATAGCGCCTCACATGCTCCCACGCCCCTTCCAGCTCCGGAAAGCGCCCTTTATCCCCATAAATCGACATATCCTCCCGCCCGAATAGCTTGCGATCCTCGCCCACCGGACAGACCTTTATGCATATTCCGCAGGGTGAGATGCCCTGCCGGTTCAGCTCGGCGCTGTGTGCGGCGCAGCTCTTCTTATCAGTAAGCCCATCCGGGTAGTCCTGCTCACCCAGAGCCGCTGCCGGGCACATGCGCACGCAGCGCATGCATCGCGTGCAGAGATCCTGATCGAGCAGCGGGTCAGCCGGGAGTTCGGCTGCTGTGAAGACAGAGCCGAAGCGCACCCTTGGCCCGTACTGCAGTGTGAGCAGCATGTTGTTCACGCCGAAGGTCCCGAGTCCTGCCAGGAATGCCGCATGCCGGTGCGAGAAGAAGGCGGTGGGATTTTTTCGGAGTGCCTCGACGCCAGCATATCCGTCTCTGGGAACGAAAATGGATGGATAACCTTTGTTGTTAAGAAAATTAGCCAGACGGTAGGTGTACTGGTCCAGCAGAGAATTCACAGTCGTATACAATTCCCGATAGAAGATCGAGGGCGTTGTCTCCAGGACGGGCAGGGTAACCGGCAGCCCAATCACGATCACGGACTTCGCTTCGGGAAATATCGATTGCGGGAAGAACTCCTCCGGCATCCAGGGGTGGAAAGGTGGATTTTTCCATCGATCCACACTCGCAGTGCCCATGAGGGGAATATCCAATGCATCACATTTTTCCCGCACTGACAACAACAGATCGTTCATGTTGCTTATTACTATGACCTGGAAAGATAAGGCATTCTGCTTGTTTTAGCCCCGGGCGTGCTCAGTTCTCCTGAGATAAGACATGCCTGTCAGAGATTCCATCCATAAAGAATTTCAGGGAAAGAAAAATAAATATTGAGGTAATAGAGATGCAAAGTAATCATTGAATTTGAATTGAGGCGGAGTGAAATGGGTTCAATTGCAAAGATAGTACTGATTGTCGTTCTGGCAGCTCTCCTGCTGCCCATCATGACATGCAACGCAGATCCGGTTGAGAATCGCCCCGGAGAGAAGGCGGCTGAGGATCTCTTCAATAAAGGCATCGGCAAACCGTGGGTTGGCGGAGATCCATTCCCATCAACTCATTGGACAGGGTACCAAAAGAACTTCATCACAAGGCCCTACAGCAGCTACAGTATCATAGAATACCTTAATGCGGCCAACGGCCTCAGCATTGCGACCGACACCGGGAAGGGCCTGCAGCTCCTGACAGGCTTCGGCAGCTATCCCATCTATGGCTACTACAGCGGCAACAAGTTGATGGGCCTCTTTATAGATTTGAGTTCATCCAGCCGGGCCGTGCAGATGTATCCGAATCTCTAGGCGAGCCGCTAATCGGCACCTCTTTTTGCTCCAAGTGCCAACCTGCAGCCTAGATTCATAACATCTTTATATTTTAGCGTTCTATTATTAATTGAGTTGAGATGATGCTATTGAGAAGTGATACGAAGCAGGTCGGGACGGTGAAGACAGGAGATAATTTTTTGGACTTTTCGCTGAAGGATCAAAATGGCAAGGATTTCAAGCTCTCTGAAAATCTGGGGAAGAGGGTGCTGCTATCGTTCCATCCTCTGGCATGGACCTCGGTCTGCGCTGAACAGATGAAGTCTCTCGAGGCAAAGAAAGAGATCTTTGATGCACTCGATACAGTAGCCGTGGGAATCAGCATCGACTCCTTGCCGTGCAAAAAAGCCTGGGCGAACTACCTGGAAATTGCTAAAACCTCACTCTTGGCAGACTTTTGGCCGCATGGCGGAGTCTCAACCCAGTTCGGGCTATTTCGAGAAGAGGATGGATTTTCCCAGAGGGCAAACGTTCTATTCGACGAAAAGGGAAAAGCAGCTTTCGTTAGGGTCTATGAACTGAAGCAGCTGCCTTCCATTGACGAAATAGTTGAAGTACTTAAAAATCTGCACTAATTTTTATATTCTGGAAGGATTATACAGCTCTGCATCGCTAAAAAGTCGGAACGTGGGCAGTCTTATCTTCTGAGTACGGAAAGGGTTCGGAAGTCTCCCTGCCGCTTTGGCAGCAATATTCGAATCCAAAGCTCGGATTTGAATCGGTCGGCTTGCTTCCAGCCGCAATGAAGAAGCTCGCTTTGGCTATTGCGCAACAGCTTAGCTCCAAGCGCTAACCATATCTCGCCCGATTCAGCAAAAAGAATTACCGGCCACAGGTTCCTGGCAGAATTCAGTTCACCTGTGACCGCGCCCCGCCCCACCTACGAGGGTTGATGCTTGAGGGGGAATGTGATGCTATCAATCATTTGCGGAGTTTTATAGACGTTAGGCGCATCCTTGGAATCATCTTCTTTGACTGTGGCGACGATCCATTCTTGTGCCGTTGCCGTGTTATTTGCCGGATCTACCGCTACCTTAAGGTATCCCAATGTCCTGGTCACGCCGAACATGTAACCAGCCGGAACATCATCTCCAGTAAGGTCCGCACATCTGCCCCCGGCATTGCCGATAATGAAATAGGGAATCCCCTTTATCAGGTATCTCTGGTAATTATGGGTATGGCCTGCGAAGTTTGCGCTGATATTGTAGGTATGGTAGAGGGTCTCCCAGGGCTCAAGATTCGGATTCGCTGTGGTGTTATAATAATCCCAGATCGGGTGGTGATGAATGGCAAATACTCCTAAGAGTGTATCATCGTCCAATTGCCCCCTGAGCCAGGATTCCTGACTCTCGGCCAGAGCCAGGGAAGTGTGTGGATCATCACCATTGGCATTATTCGGGTCCGGTGTGTTAAGAACAATAAACCGGATCCCGGAACAGTCAAAGGAATAGTTCAGGGGCACGTCAAACGCCCAATGGTAATGATCGGCGGCGGTTGGCGGATTGTCTCCACCGCTGGAATTATGGTACTCATGGTTCCCGATGGTGGGAAAGATGGCAGATTTCGAGAGCATCCCGTCGGCTGCCTCGAAAAATTTATTCCAAAGTCCGTCACTATCATGCCCATTGTAGTCCCCACCAATGAGTATGAATTGTATATCCGGCTCCTTTTCGACAGCGTCTGCGACGTACTTGAACCGTTGCTTTTCCTCGTAGTTCCTGCCTTTCTGGGGATCACTTATCACTATAAAGGTGAACGGACCGCTAACGGGCATAGTCCGGAAGGCACGGTTGCCAAATGATTCTTCTCTGCCTGAAGGTTTTACCCTGTAGATATAAGATGTATTTGGCTCAAGGCTGGTAAGCTGGATATGCTGATAAGTCGCTGCATCTGTTGCTGCTATGGTTTTTTCAAAGCTATGATGCTCGTGATAGTACCTTGATGTGGCATAATCTACAGAGCCAGATCCACTGTCCTCTCCTCGCCAGTTGATCGTCGCAGAATCTGTTGCGGTCTTTGTTACCCAAGGAGACCAGTAATCGTCCGACGAAACAGCAAGGATTGGCATAATACAGAAGCTGAGAAGTATCAATGCCAACAAGTACCTGCAGGATTTATCTCTCATGTTTCCCTCGGACAAATCATTGCATTATCTCCTCAAATGCTTTCCTATATTGCCGTGCAAATTAATTTTAGCAAGATCTTTATCGCTTTCAGCTATCGTGGCCGATAGCCAGCCAGTGGCAATAGCTCCATGGTGGTCATACGCAGAGGTGAGGAAGTCGCGGTTGTTGCCAGGTGCGCACGCCCGTGCGTCTGAGCCCGGATGGCCGCAGGGGGGCGGCGGAGCGCGCGAGTACATGGCTGTGCTCGTGGGGCCGGGGAGAGAAAATGATTGTATGCATGCCCTCAAGAGGGACTGGTGGATATTTTGCCGGAGATAGCCATTGAGAGGTTTTACCTCCCACTTACATTCATTCTGCATAGGGTGTTCTGCAAAAAAAGTTTATATTCAGGTACGCCAGAAATATACGAACACTGAGGGAGAGTTATTGAAACAAAATTAGTTTCTATTTTGGTAGCATTCGCTGTGCTGTGTATGCCAGCATTCGGGCAGCAGTGGAACCGGCCAGAGAATCTCTTCGTCTTAGACGCTTCAAAAGCCTGCTTCGTGATCATCGACATGCAGAATTTCTCTTGTGCCCCTGCGAATGGGGAGACCCTGCCTCACCTTGGCGAGGTCATCACACAGATCAACAGGCTCGCGGATTTCTCTCGCAGAATAGGAGTCCCGGTGATATGGGTGCGGCATAACATTAACACCACAACGGATCAAGCCGGTACAGATGCAGGTTTATATCCGGCCTTCCATGATATGAACCAAGTAAGAAGCATAAGTAACCGGAACAATGGAACGGAGATTTTCCCATCAATGCATTTTGATCCTGCCGTGGATTATGTAGTATTTAAGAACCGTTACAGTGCGTTTCTATCAAGGCCACCAGAGCTTCGGCAGAAGCTTGAATCTCTGAAGAGAACACAGCTAATTGTCGCTGGGATCGCGGCAAACGTCTGCGTTGAATCTACAGTGAGGGATGCCATGCAGATGGACTATGAGGTGGTGCTGGTCTCAGACGGTGTCACCGCCTCCAATGATACTCTGCGGGAGAGCACTCTGATGAACACAAGGCTCTTTTTCGGGGATGTCCGGACAGCGGAAGAAATCATGGAGGCACTAGGAGATTGCCATGCTTCCACTTGAGAATAAAAGAATCCTTTCCTTCGAGACATGGGGATCGGGCGCATTCCATGCCGAACTGCTGGCCCTGATGGGCGCGGAAGTTATCAACGTTGAGGATCCTCAGCAGAGAGGAAATCCTCTGCGCCGGATGGGATCGCTCTACCTGGACGAGGAAAAGCATGACAATGAGGGAAACCAATTCTGCCTTCACAATAAGAAAAGCCTCGCGCTGGATATACGAACAGAGGAAGGTCGAGACGTCTTACATAAGCTTATCGCCGTATCCGACGCGGCGATCAATAATTTCCGTGGCTCGCTTCCCGAGAAGCTCGAGATCACCTACAAACATCTTGCCCCATATAACAAAAAGATCGTCTGCACGCATCTTTCCGGATACGGACGGGACAATGAAAGGGCGAGCTGGCCGGGATACGATTTTCTGATGCAGGCGGAGACTGGATGGATGTCCATCACCGGGGAGCCGGATAGCATTCCGACCAAGGTGGGAGTCTCCGTGGTAGACATCCTCGGAAGCGTATATGCTGCCCTTTGTACTGTGGCAGCATTGTATCACGCTGAACGGACCGGAAAAGGTAGCGACGCAGACACGAACCTATTTGATATAGCGCTGAACTGCACATGCTACCAGGGGTTGTGGTTTTTGAATGAAGGGTTCGTTGCGGGTAAACAGCCTCGCTCGGCCCATACGACCCAGGCCCCGTCTCAGCTTTATAGGACCGCGGACGGCTGGATCTACATCGCATGTCTCTCCCAGAAGTTCTGGGAATTGCTTTGTGAAAAAATCAGTCGTCTCGAGCTGATAGAGGATAAACGCTTCCGCACTAACGAGAACAGGCTGGAACACCGTCAGATGTTAACAGATGTTTTGGACGGGATCTTTTCAAGAAAGTCCACTAAACAATGGCTAGAACTCCTTTCGGGAACAATCCCCTGCGCTCCGGTTGACGACATACGCCAAACCTTCGAGAATCCTTTTGTTCGGAACTCCGGGAAGATCATTTCCGTCCCTTATGACAAAAGCCCGAAACGAACAGATGTGGAGTTAATGGCTCCTCCGTTCAGCTTCGACGGGAAGATATTCAGCAGTTTCAAGATCGGGCCAAGGCTCGGGGAACACACCGCCGAGATTTTGGAATCGATTGGATATACAGAGGACGAAATCCAGAGAATGAATGAAAAGCAGATCATCATAGTCTCACGGCAAGGTGACCATCGTGAAAAGACTTGAATTTGATGAGTATTGCGAGGAGTTTAATTCGGAAAGGAAAAAAGCAGATGTCTTTGACAGGTATTATAATCAGGATGCGGTATTCGAGCACCCTCTTGAAGGTACGTTCAAAGGTAAAAATGCCATCGTCGAGTTCTGGACGGCAGGCCACAAAGGAATACGTGAGGTGCTCAAACCGCTGAATGTGCTGTTTGATGCTGACCGGATCGCTGCGGAGTTCCTTATCGAATGGCATTGCCTGGAAGACACCGATTATCTTGGTCATCGAAAGAAGGGCTGCGTATATTATGCTGAATGTGCCGCTTTTTACCATTTGAAAAATGGCAGGTTTAGCCAAGTCAAGCTTTACTTAAATGGACAAGAAAACTGCATAGAAGTTAGGTGAGCACGGCAGCGCTCTGCATCTTATGCCTTTTCGGGCGCACAGTAGCCCGATCGACCGTGTAGCATCGCTAAGTTGGAAGGAAAACATAGCGCAGCATTCGCTAAGTCAGAAAGAAATGCAGTAATTTTTCAAGCCCTTAATCTAGGTCAGCAGAAAATGAAAAGAAAATTAGGTGAGCACGGCAGCGTTCTGGCTTTGCGACTCTTCGGGCGCACAGTAGACCGATCGACCGTGATGCATGGCAAGCTGTAAGGAAATCACAGCACAGCATTCGCTAAGTCAGAAAGAAATGCAGTAATTTTTCAAGCCCTTAATCTAGGCTTGCAGAAAATGAAAAGAAAGTTAGGTGAGCACGGCAGCGTTCTGGCTTTGCGACTCTTCGGGCGCACAGTAGCCCGATCGACCGTACAGCATCGCTAAGTTGGAAAGAATTGCAGTAATTTTCGGTTGGAAGGATAACAGGATGCAGCATTCGCTAAGTCAGAAAGAAATGCAGTAATTTTTCAAGCCCTTAATCTAGGTCAGCAGAAAATGAAAAGAAAATTAGGTGAGCACGGCAGCGCTCTGCATCTTATGCCTTTTCGGGCGCACAGTAGCCCGATCGACCGTGTAGCATCGCTAAGTTGGAAGGAAAACATAGCGCAGCATTCGCTAAGTCAGAAAGAA